>Ga0208116_1000010_pt1 | contig 185493 bp, 161 predicted proteins | sample LakWasMeta9_HOW4_2_FD_183859 | JGI IMG/M metagenome (GOLD analysis project Ga0208116, IMG submission 183859) | Freshwater sediment methanotrophic microbial communities from Lake Washington under simulated oxygen tension - Sediment Metagenome... | ecosystem: Environmental > Aquatic > Freshwater... | reverse complement strand
CACCCGATCCCATCCCGAACTCGGAAGTGAAACCGCTTAGCGCCAATGATAGTGTGGCACTTTGCCATGCGAAAGTAGGGAATCGCCAAGCTCTTAACATCAAAGCCCGTTTTGCTCAGCAGCAAAACGGGCTTTTTTTTGCCCAAAATAGTTGATATGCAATAGTCCGTTTTAATCATCTCCATAAGTCAGATTGTATAGATAACCTGAGTTCGACCTTATAAAAAGCAGCTTTTTAAAAATCTGAAAGAATATAAGCAACCACGCGAAACTTTTTCAAAAAAGGCTACCGTTCATGATGTTACATCAACTATTCTGTGACACGGATGATTTTTGCCAACATTGCCTGCCCGACTGGAGACGGACACAGTTACAAACTGGCGACAGGAAGTGCATTAGAAGCAAGTGTTGTGGTGTATTTTCAAATCAGCGGTTATCGCATGTTCAAACACGTCTGTCTCAGGCACGTTTTGGTTCATTGGAGACAATCATTTCCGCGCTTGCCAAGTTACAATCGCTTTGTTGAGTTGATGGCAGAGATGTTCAATCCATTGACTGCCTTCATGCACAGTCGTTGTGGCAAAAGTAACGGCATTGCTTTTGTGGATTCAACCCCGCTATGCATCTGCAAAAACATCCTTATTCCACGCCATAAAACCTTTGCCGACCAAGCGGGGTGCAGTAAATCGTTAACAGGGTGGTTTTTTTATGGTTTCAAGTTACACTTTATGGTCAATGACTGTGGCGACATTCTTTCATTCTGCCTGACGCGCGGCCTGCCTGACGCGCGGCGATGTCGATCATAGAACGCCTGTGCTTTATCTCGTTAAGGACTTGATGGGCAAGTTATTCGGCGACAGAGGCTACACTTCAAAAAACTGACCGAACTGTTGGCGTTGAAGAATATCTTTAGTCTTGAATATTCTCGCCATCGCTCGTTAATCAACGTCCTGATTAATGCTATTGCCTCCCTAGTCGCTTATTCTACCAACCTAAGAAACCTTCTTTGAATCTGCAACAGCGCGATTTGTTGTCTTTGCTTTCATGAAGATTAGCTCGAACTCAGGTTATTTTAAGTCCTTGTTGCGGTATCAAATTGCGTACTTTATAAAGTCTTACTTGTACTCATTTGGCAACCATAACCATGGTAACGGTTATCATGTGTATGCTTAGTACATAAATAACTTGTGGGTACATATGTATGGATAAGTCATTGAAATAAAAATAATCAAATGATACAGCTTTAGCTAATATCGTCTTTAGTGTGTACAAATAATGAATTTTAAATGCACAAAAATCTATTAATGAATGAAATATCTTTTTCTCTAAAACTGACTGTGATAATTATACTGCTTCGGTATTTTATTAAATTAATTGACAAAAAATGTATTTTTATTAACACTATTGTCTTCTTTGGTACATTTAATGGGCTAGTCTTATGATAAAAAAGTTAATGGTTTTATTTGTAGTATTTTTTGCTGTGAATGTTTTTGCTGTTCCAGTTAACGTTAATACAGCTGATGCTAAAACGATTGCCGATTCCTTAAGTGGTATAGGGCTGAAAAAAGCGGAAGCTATTGTTAGTTACCGAGCTAAAAATGGTGTTTTTAAGTCTATTGAGGATTTAAATCAGGTTGCAGGTATAGGCAGTAAAACAATCGAAAAAAATAAAGCGGATATTCTCCTCGGCGACTTGCCGACTCCTCCGGCAGTCACTGAGCCAGCGGCTAATATTTCAGTTGATAAGCCTAAAAATAAATAACGGTTCATTCTTAAGTAGCTAAATCGATTGCATTTTACTTTACATACTATTCAAAAAAGATGTTTTTTGGGTATTGGTGAGTCAAAGTGATACTATCAATTAAAATAGCAGTGGTATTTGTAAAAGAGGGGGTTAAAAATATGTTTTTTAAATCCCTTTTTTGCTTAATTAATGGGTGTTAATGTGTTGATTTATAAGTACTGCTTCTGCTTCAGTAGGGGGGGTAGTTGTCGCAACGCGTCACCTTATCCAGCACTAAAATCTAACGGATTGCCTAGTGCGTCTGTAATAGCATGAATTTTGGTGATGAAACTGCCTTTTGATTGCCCAAGTGCTTCAGTTACGACATCGATCCTGTTGCATACGAATGGGTAATAGTTCTATCAATCAATGTCTATTGTAAATCAGGATGTTGGATGCGGTCTTTATGCAGAGCTTCCTATAAATTTTGTCCTCACCCTCTTGAAAAATCGTTTGAGTACAGGGTTTCAATAACTCCAAGTGACTAACAATAATAGCCGCTGCCTGCTTCCGCGCAATAGCCAGAGTATCGCATTTAAAAATGACGAATGCTGTTCTCTGAATCCACATAAGTTTTTGTATTAAAAGGTAAAAATCTATAAATCGCCTGCCATTCTTCATTACTCGGTTCTATTCGATTTTTCATGTCATTTGAAAATCGTAAAGTTTGGGGGTAATGTTCACATGCCAATAGAACCTAAGGTTTTATGATTTTTTTTGTTTAATCATATTTGTTCGTTTTCACAATGTGAGCAGCTAATTGTTCTATGTCTGTATTGTCATATTGTTTCATGATATATCACTTTATCGACTGAATTTTACACATGCACATGGTTTGCAAATAATCTTGGGATTAATATAGCCTAAACTTATAAGGGAGGATATTTTTGACTTGACAAGGTTAACTTAACTGGTAAACTGAACCCGCACTAAATAGATTTGGTGTCACCTCGTTTTTATACACGGGATGCGGAAAAGGAGTTGTAACTATAGAATTCTAACCCAGAGGGTTGGAAATTTGTTAATTTTTAGGAGGTAGAAATGGCAGCTACAACTGAATCAGTGAAAACTGATGCTGCGGAAGCACCGCTGTTAAATAAAAGAAATATGTTCCTAGGCGCTTCACTCTATGTAGTGTTCTACGCTTGGGTTCGTTGGTATGAAGGTGTCTATGGCTGGTCAGCTGGTCTTGACTCTTTTGCACCTGAGTTCGAAACATACTGGATGAACTTCCTGTATATTGAATTCGTATTAGAAGTAGTTACTGCGGGTATCCTGTGGGGTTATATCTGGAAAACTCGTGACCGTAAAGTAATGTCAATTACTCCAAGAGAAGAGTTGAGAAGACATTTTACACATTGGACATGGTTGGTAATGTATGCTTTCGCTATTTATTATGGTGCTAGCTACTTTACAGAACAAGATGGTACATGGCATCAAACTATCGTTCGTGATACTGACTTTACACCAAGTCACATCATTGAATTTTACTTGAGCTATCCTATCTACATCATCACTGGTGGTGCTTCTTTCTTATATGCTAAAACAAGATTGCCTACTTACCAACAAGGTTTGTCATTGCAATACTTAGTATCAGTAGTTGGTCCTTTCATGATTCTGCCAAATGTTGGCTTGAATGAATGGGGTCACACTTTCTGGTTCATGGAAGAGTTGTTTGTTGCTCCTTTACACTACGGTTTCGTATTCTTCGGATGGGCTGCTTTAGGTGTTTTAGGTGTTGTAAACATAGAAGTTGGTGCTTTATCTAAACTTCTGAAAAAAGACTTGGCTTAATATTAAGTCTTGGTTGTAATAACTATCTAATCTATCTCCCTGCTGCTTTGTCTTTTTTCACGATGAGGCAGCAAATATAGAGCAGATGGTAATTAATAAAAATAATTTAAATCCTTTAGGAGGTAAGCTAATGAGCGCATCTCAATCAGCTGTACGTTCACGCGCTGAAGCAGTTAAAGTTTCTCGCACGTTCGATTGGCTAATTTTGTTTACATTGTTCTTCGTTGTACTTGGTGGTTATCACATTCACTATATGTTAACTGGTGGTGACTGGGATTTCTGGACTGACTGGAAAGATAGACGTCTATGGGTAACTGTAGCTCCAATCGTTTCAATTACATTTCCAGCTGCTGTTCAAGCATGTTTGTGGTGGCGTTACCGCTTACCATTCGGTGCGGTTGTTTGTATTTTAGGTCTGCTTTTAGGTGAGTGGGTCAACAGATACTTAAACTTCTGGGGTTGGACATATTTCCCAGTAAACTTTGTATTTCCATCAAACTTAATGCCAGGTGCTATTGTACTTGATGTTGTTTTGATGTTATCTGGTAGTATGACAGTTACTGCGGTTATTGGTGGCTTGGCTTATGGTTTGTTATTCTATCCAGGCAACTGGCCAGTTATCGCTCCATTGCATGTTCCTGTTGAATACAATGGCATGATGATGACATTAGCTGATTTACAAGGTTATCACTATGTAAGAACTGGTACACCTGAATACATCAGAATGGTTGAAAAAGGTACACTGAGAACTTTCGGTAAAGACGTTGCTCCAGTATCAGCGTTCTTCTCTGGTTTCGTGAGTATCTTAATTTACTTCTTGTGGCACTTCTTCGGCAAATGGTTCGCATCAACTGCGTTCGTTGAAGCCGCATAAAAAGAAAATTGTTACTTGAACAAAAAAGACTGGCTGTATTTTTATACTGTCAGATACTCAGAAAACTATAGATTCTCTATTATAGAGGAGGATATATGAAATTAATAAAAGACAAGGTTGCTAAATTATCCTTTGTCGCACTGCTGATAACTGTTACAGCAGCGATGTTTTACGCGCCAACTGCATCTGCTCATGGTGAAAAATCGCAAGCCGCTTTTATGCGTATGCGTACTATTCACTGGTTTGACATGAATTGGTCAAAAGAAGAAGTGGCAGTTAATGACACAATGACAATCTCTGGTAAATTTTTTGTTTTCCAAGGATGGCCAGAAACTGTTGATAAACCAGAAGTATCATTCTTAAACGTTGGTATTCCTGGTCCTGTATTTATTCGTGCAGGATCATGGGTTGGTGGTCAATTAGTTCCACGTTCAGTTTCTTTGGAATTGGGCGAAACTTATGAGTTCAAAGTATTGTTGAAAGCACGTCGTCCAGGCGATTGGCATGTTCACTCTATGATGAACGTACAAGGTGGTGGTCCAATCATCGGTCCAGGTAAATGGGTAACTATTACTGGTTCTATGAGTTCATTTGTTAACCCAATTACTACATTGACTGGTCAAACTGTTAATCTAGAAACTTATAACTTGGACAATACTTATATGTGGCATGCTATTTGGTATGCTATTGGTTTAGCTTGGTTGTTCTACTGGGCTCGTAAACCAATGTTTGTTCCTCGTTCAATCGCTGTTGAAGCAGGCAAAGCTGATTCTTTAATCACTGCGGCTGATAAAAAAGTAGCATTGGGTTTTGCTGTTGGTACATTAGTTATTGTTGCTGCCTCTATGGGTTCAACTAACGAAAAATACCCTATCACAACTCCATTGCAAGCTGGTTTGTTGCGTGGTATGAAACCAATCGAAATGCCTGCTAGAACTGTTAGCGTTAAGGTTGACGATGCTACATACCGTGTACCAGGTCGTGCTATGCAAATGACTCTGACTATCACTAACAATGGTGATTCATCAGTTCGTTTAGGCGAGTTCAATACAGCTGGCGTTCGTTTTATGGAACCAGCAGTTGCACAAGATGAATCAGGTTATCCTGATGACTTGTTGGCTGAAGAAGGTTTGACTGTTAGCGATAACAGCCCGCTTGCTCCAGGTCAATCAAGAACAGTTCAAGTAACTGCTTCTGATGCTGCATGGGAAGTTTACCGTTTAGCTGACTTGATCTATGATCCAGACAGTCGTTTTGCTGGTTTGTTATTCTTCTATGATGAAGCTGGCAACCGTCAAATGATTACTGTTGACGCTCCATTAATTCCATCATTCATTTAATGAATATTAGTTGATAGCTATAGCTATCAATTAAGGAATTTTAAAGCCCTCGTTATGTAAATAACGGGGGCTTTTTTTATATTAACTTTTTCACACATATTGAGAAGAATACTGGATATTTTTGGTGCAGAAAATGGATTATCCTGTATTCTTAAATATTATTAATGTAGTATGCTGTTATTGAATTAGTCAGTGAATATTTAACGATGGTTTTTTAGAGTTTGTTTAAGACCTTCGTGGCAACAAAACCAAGTTAGCGAATTATTGGCTGGTTTATGGCGGGATACATGAAAATCAGACTGTTTGATGATGTGTTACTGATGGCAATTTGGACGCAAACCGACTAAAAGCTTACTGTTGCACACCGACTTGGGAAGTTTGCTTCCACCCAAAGCTGCTCAAGTAACGTGGTATTTTGCAAAAAAGTATGATCCGTAAAGGCAAATACTGAGACAATGCTGTCTTTTTCATTTCTTGAAAACCGATACATGAACCATGAAACACTATGCCACCTGCGAAGTCGCCAGAAAATCAATCTTCGACTACATCGAAGTTCTTCTTAGCCGACAGCGACTTCATGCTAACAATGACTGTTCTTCTCCTGTAGAATTTGAAAATAATATAAAGCTGCTGAACTTTGCGTCCTGAAAAGTGTTGACACATCAGTGTCGAATACATTTCTTAACAGTCCCAGCGCAATGCAGCTGTATGTACAGGCGCGTCCCATAATGCCAATAACTCTTCATCCATTAGCGTCATTGTAATTGAACACCCTGCCATATCAAGGGATGTGGTGTAATTGCCTACCAAAGATCGTGCGATATTAATGCCGCGTGATTGCCAAAATTGCGCTGCTAATTCATAAATTAAATACAGTTCCATTAACGGAGTCGCACCAAAACCGTTGATGTGTAGTAATACGGTTTGCCCCGCTTTTGGTTGTAGTTCAGCATCAATCGCGCTGGCTAAGTGTTCGACAATTTCAGTTGCTGTACTTAGTGGTAATGTTTCGCGTCCATGTTCACCATGAATGCCTACGCCCATTTCCATTTCAGTATCGCTGAGTGTAAAAGTGGGTTTACCCAATGCAGGAACGGTGCAGCTATTCAATGCCACGCCCATTGATGCAGTAGCGGCATTGACTCTATCGCCCAAGGCTTTACACGCGACCAAATCTGCGCCGTTTTCTGCTGCTGCGCCGACAATTTTTTCCACGATAAGCGTCCCTGCGACACCGCGCCGTCCTGTACTATGGTTTTTGGGTAACGATACATCATCATTCACCAATACGGTGGCATTCGGGTAATCCAGCATTTCAGCGGCGATTTCAAAATTCATCACATCACCCGCATAATTTTTGACGATGAATAATACCCCTGCATCACCTGCTACCGCTTGTGCAGCAGCAAGCATTTGATCGGGAGTCGGCGAGGTAAACACTTGACCAGGACAAGCGGCATCCAGCATACCCACACCAACAAATCCTGTGTGCAACGGTTCATGTCCCGAACCACCGCCAGAAATTAAGGCAACTTTATTACGCTTAGGCTGCACACGTTGTATAAAATGCGGCTGACTGTTGAGTTGAATAATATCGCTATGCGCTTTAGCGAGACCGTTTAAACTTTCATCTAATAATGTATCGACTTGATTCAAAAATTTTTTCATCGCTGTTTCCTGTCATTACAATGTTTTTAACGCGGCAGTCACGGCTTCCAAATCAGGCAATACCCACGTTGGTTGATAATCTGAATCAACTAAATCTGCTTCGTTAGAAATACCTGTCAACACCATCAAACTGCGTATGCCTGTATTGACCGCCCCTAAAATATCGGTTTCTAAACGATCCCCGATGGCTATCGTTTCATCCAGTTCAGCTCCTAATAAAGCGATAGCTTGCTGATAAATAATCGGCTCAGGTTTGCCGATACATACGGGCGCAACACCAGACGCTGTTTGAATAGCGGCTAAAATCGCGCCATTACCGTGTGTGATACCGTGTTCAGTCGGTAAGGTGGTATCGGCATTGGTACCGATAAATGCCGCACCATTACGCACATTTAGCGTCGCGGTGGCTAATTTATCCCAAGTGAGGGTTGAATCTTTACCACAAACCACTACATCGGCATTGACTTCATAAAGCCCGGTCAGCGTGAAGCCGCACTCAAGCAAGGGTTGGCTCGCGCCATCTTCGCCTAATACATAAACGCGCGTATTGGCTGGCTCATACTGTTCGGATAAGTACAAGGCGGTGGCAATGCCCGAAGTCAGAATTTCATCTAATGCTACGGTCACGCCCATGTTTGCCAGTTTGGTTACATACTGTTCACGAGTCAAACTCGCATTATTGGTCGCCAGAATAAAGCGAATATTTTTGACGCGTAATAAATCGAAAAATTCAGTTAACCCTGCGATAGCTTTATTGCCATGCCATAACACGCCGTCCATGTCGATAATGAGGGCTTTAATATTGGAAAAATCTTGCATGGTACTGTTCTCGAAAAGTAATTTTGATGAAATGAGCGTATCGCTATATAAATCAGTATTATGCTGTCAGTATCAAAAAATGTCGAATAATGCCTTTACAGAACCAGCAGTTAGAAAATGCGGTAAAATACTCATCATTCCTGTTTTGCACAGCTAACATACACACTTAACTATATCACTATGACTATTTCACTCACTGAAACTGCCGCAGCGCAGATTAAAAAGCAACTGGAAAAACGTGGTTCAGGGATGGGCTTAAAATTGGGCGTAAAAAAATCAGGTTGCTCAGGTTACGCATATACATTGGATTATGCAGATAAACTCAATGACGATGACTCGGTGTTTGAAGACTTCGGCGTTAAAGTCATCGTCTCAGCTAGTGATCTTGAAATTATAGACGGTATCGAATTGGATTATCGCCGCGAAGGCATTAATGAAGCGTTCCAATTTAACAACCCCAATGTCAAAGGTACTTGTGGCTGTGGTGAAAGTTTTTCAGTCAGCTAAAAAACAAGCCTTGTCCACGAAAAGCACGAAAGATACGAAAAATTGAGCATCGTTCCAACGCTCCAGCGTTGGAATGCAGCCGTTGACGCTCCAGCGTCCTCTTACATTTTAGCTAAACAACGCTGGAGCGTTGTCAGATGAATTCCCACGCTGGAGCATGGGAACTATGAAACTACTCTCTTATTCAAAAAGAACCCACCATGCCCTTACTCCGTTTATCAAACATCTCCATTGCTTTTGGAACTCACGCTTTACTTAAAAATTCCGACTTCCAACTCGATGCTGGCGAACGCGTCGGCTTATTAGGTCGTAATGGTGAAGGCAAATCTACGCTGATGAAAATCATTGCGGGTAATATTCTGCCCGATCACGGCGACATCTGGCGACAACCTGAATTAAAACTGGCGTGGTTGGAGCAATCCCCCGATTTGCCCGACGATGCCACCATTTATGACGCGGTAGCCGCAGGCTTAGGTGAATTAGGCGAATGGATTACCCGCTATCACCATCTGTCGATGACGATGGATTATGAAGACGAAAAAGCCCTGAACGAACTGGGCGACTTACAACACAAACTGGAATCACAAAACGGTTGGCACTTTCAACAGCGCGTTGAAAACACCCTAAGCAAACTCGAACTCCCTGCCGACCTGAAAATTAACAGCTTATCAGGTGGTTGGAAACGCCGCGTTGCCCTCGCCAAAGCCCTCGTCATCGAGCCAGAAGTCCTATTATTAGACGAACCAACCAACCATTTAGACTTTGAATCCATCACTTGGCTGGAAGAGCAACTCTTAAACTTTCAAGGCGCGGTGTTATTTGTCACTCATGACCGTGCTTTTTTACAAAAACTCGCTACCCGCATTATTGATTTAGATCGTGGCAATCTAGTGTCATGGCAAGGCACCTATGACGACTACCTACGCCGCAAAGCCGCTGCCCTAGAAGATGAAGCCAATCAAAACGCCGAATTCGACAAAAAACTTGCCGATGAAGAAGTCTGGATTAGACAAGGCGTAAAAGCCCGTCGCACCCGCAACGAAGGACGTGTCAGAGCCTTAGAAGCCTTGCGCGCCGAACGCGCCCAACGCCGCAACACCCAAGGTACGGCAAGAATGGCGTTAGAAACTGGCGATAAATCAGGTAAAAAAGTCATCGAAGTCAACGATATTTGTTTTGGTTATGCGGACAAACAAATCATTAAAAACTTCTCCACCTTGATTCAACGCGGCGACAAAATCGGCTTAGTCGGTGCTAACGGCGCGGGTAAATCTACGCTATTAAAATTGCTACTAAAAGAATTAGAACCCACTAGCGGCACAGTCGAACAAGGCACACGCCTAGAAATCGCCTACTTCGACCAACTGCGTGACCAACTCGACCCCAACATGACTGTTGTCGATACCGTCGCCGATGGCAATGATTTTGTCGAAATCGCAGGCAACAGACGACACGTTATGTCCTACCTAGGGGATTTCTTATTCGCCCCTGCCAGAGCGCGTTCACCCGTCAAAAGTTTATCGGGTGGGGAAAAAAACCGCTTATTACTGGCGCGCTTATTCACCAAACCCGCCAACCTCATCGTCATGGACGAACCCACCAACGACCTAGACCTAGAAACCCTTGAGTTATTGGAAGAAAAATTAGTCGATTTTGCAGGCACATTATTAATCGTCAGCCATGACCGCGCCTTTCTCGACAACGTAGTGACTAGCGTATTTGTTCTTGATGGCACAGGCGACGTAGAAGAATTTGTCGGCGGTTACAGCGACTGGGTGGAATACAGCAAACAACTCAAACAAACACAAGCACAGGTAAAAAAAGCGCAAGACACCGCCAAAAAAGAAAAACCCGCAACAGCTACCGTTGCGCCTGCAAAAAAGAAAAAACTCAGCTTCAAAGACCAGCAAGAACTGAGCAAGCTCCCTTTACTTATTGAAGAACTAGAAGCCAAACAAGCGGCACTCACCGAACAAACCGCCGCCCCCAGCTTCTACAAACAAGACGCAAAAGCGGTCGCCAAAACCCTAGACGAACTCAAAGCCCTAGAAACACAACTAGAACAAACCTACGCCCGCTGGGATGAACTAGAAGCTCTAACCGAAGAAAAAACCGAATAATCATTGCCACAAACGGTAAATTGCATTATTCTTGTCGGTCTTTCGTAGCACTACGAAGCAAGATTAGGAGAGATGGCCGAGTGGTCGAAGGCGCACGCCTGGAAAGTGTGTATACGGCAACGTATCGAGGGTTCGAACCCCTCTCCCTCCGCCAAATACAAAAACCCGCAAGCTGATTGGCTTAGCGGGTTTTTTATTGCCCTAATGAAACGCCTGAAACGCCGCCTTGTTGGTAGGATACGCTATTTGACCCTACTAATTAACAGCAATTAAGCCGCTTCTTGTTCTAAAACAGGGCTATGATGCAATAACAATAATTTATCGGCAGATAAGGTTTTTAAAGCGTAGGTTTGACCTTTTATATCGCAAAATTCCACTTCAAAAACATCGGGTTCATAAACCTCAACAATCGTTCCGACTTGCCCTTTATATAAGCCGCTATTGGGGATAGTTTCTAATAAGGCGACAGCATCTAATAATTTCATTTTAACCTCGCAAAATATAACAGGTGATTAAACGGGCAAAGTCTTCGTTATGACGCACCATCCAAGCACTTTTTAGGGTGGCGGTTTTGTTTTGATACGTTATCTCACGTTCTACCGAATATTTTGTCCCGTATTGATTACTCTCCAGTAAAGTCGCTGTATTATCTTGTGCGGCTTGTAAAAGAGCGGCTTTTAATATATCTACCTCATCTAAACCAATATTTAATGCCGATTTAAATACCAGTGCTTTATGCTGACCTTCTGGATGTTCAGGATTTAAGCAATAACCAATTAACTTATTCAGGTCAATAAACGCTTTTTCTGGATTAGGTAGTTTTTACATTGTTTCGTGTGGTTGGTTGGTAGATTTTTATTTATCGCCTTTTCTACCAAAACAAGGTTTTAATTGATACCAAAGGGCATCTTCTAGTGATTGCACGAATAAATTATCTTCATTCTCTAACTTGAAGTATAAAATCTCTACTTCTTCGTCAAGAGAGGTACACCATCTTTTCATGTGCATTGCATATGTGTTGCAATAATTTTCGCTTAAATGTTGTTTAATTCTAGTTTTTAATTTGTGAGAGCGTCCGACATAAAGATATTGAGCTACACCAGTAATTTGATGACTATTTATTCTTGGAAAATCTTTTTCCCCTTTATTTTGGCTTTCTTTTTTAATTTCAAGTTTATTTATAAACTCATTATTTTTACGATTTTGACCAACCACTTTAAATATATAAATATAATCCTCTTCATTTGAACCATCTGGAAAATTATTAGCAATATCATCAATATCAAAACTATTTGTTTTAAATTGTACTGATGTAAACTTTGGAAAAATAAACTCCTCAAGCTGACTATGTAAAGCACATAATTTGTTTTTCGCTTCGGTTATTGCGCTATCTAAGGTTTGTTTCTGAATACTCATAATAATCCATATTAATATTTATAAATAACATCTATTCAGTAACTTTTAACTTAGCTGTTTCAAGCATATCAGTTACATCTTCAACGTATTTTTCAATAATAACTGAAAATTCCAATCTACAAATTTTAATAATTAAATCAATACAATCAAGAAAATTATTTCTTATCCTAGAGCGAAATTTAGGGGAAAATTTCCACATAATATTTATATAAGCCTTTTGATAAGCAGAGAAAACATTTACTCCTGAATCAACCGTTTCTTTCGTTTCTACCTCTTCTTTTGAAGAGTTAATTTCGGCAGGAGGAAGATAACCTAAATGAGTATTAAAAAATCCGTACATTTCAAGGGTCTTCTTGATTTCATTATTTACCAATTCTGGCATTCTATTTTGTAATTCTTCAGCAGTATTTGTTATTTCATTATCTATATCGAACTCATTTGATTCTGTGGTCTTGGCTTTAGCTATCGTTTTTTCAACCCAATCCTCACAAGCCTGCTCCATAACGTTTTTACAACGCAGCGGCAATCTGAGAATCAACGAATCAAAAAAATCATCAAATGCTTGGCGTTCAATATCTTTTTTACCAAACGTTTGAGAAATACCCGCTCGTGTTTTTCCTTCGCTACAAACACCAATAACAGATATTCCATTAATTTGACTTTGTATCTCTTTTCTTAAAATATCTTCAACGTCTTCTGATATTTGGTCGGCTTTAGTAAGAATTACGCTGACTTTATAATTTTCGGCAATGAATTTTTTGATTATCGTTATATCGCACTCTTGGATTCTCGCACTGCCCGCATTGATGCAATAAAACGCGGAATGAAACCATTTATCAGCGGGTTCATTAACGCCCCGTTGTTTAAATTCATTATCTAAATCTTGTAACCATTCTTCATGTTTCCCTACTTCAAGTCCCCATGAATCAAACAAGCAAACAGGTAGACCATTGATTTCAAAATCGATAGGATGAAAGCCGTTTTTTGTGACAGGTTTGCCCACACCTGCCTCAGCCACTTTTTTTCCATAAAGATAATTTATGAGTGTACTTTTACCGACTCCTGTTTGACCCACAATTACTGCGTTATATCTGGCATTCATCATTTAACCTTATTTTCGTTTGAGATTTTTAGCGCGTAGCATGGGTATTCACTATGTTGCTGGGTTATTTGTTAGTCGAATCATCCTGACTTAATAAAGCGGTTGTTTGTTCGGAAAAGCCTATTAATTGAAACTGCTCAAGATGACGCTCAATAAATTTTTGACCACTTGAGGTGATTAAATTTATATCTTTGCTAATAAGTTGCATATCGTCATTGAGTTGTTCAATAAATCGGGTGGCATTTTTTATAATGCCCGCTAATTTTTCATCCACAGCGTTGCTTAAAATATTTTTACTGCTTTCTCGCATATTGGGATTATTATCAATTCGAGCCAGTTGCTCTTCTGCTTGTTGAATGGCTCTATCTTGCAATTCAGCATATTGCTGGGTTTTTTCGTGAATAAGCTCATAGGCTTTGCGTTGTAAGTCAATACGCATAGAACCAATGGTTTCAACAGCTTCAACGTTAATGCGCGTTAATTCTTTTTGATATTCCATCATTGCATCGGAAACTTTTTTCATACGCTCAAATTCTTTGTCTTTTTTGAGCTGTTCTATTTCGGTGATAATACGGAAAATTTCCGTTTCACGCTTAATTTGCATATTGGTTGAAAATTCATCTTCCTTTATTCTTTGGTTAGATAATGCTTTTTCAACACCTACCTGACTTTCTATTGTTCGTTGAACATCTTTGTCTTTGGATTCTTCTTGTCGTTTATGCTCTGCACGTCTCAAGGGTTCTTCTGCCCAGTTGCACATCATATTCACGGGAGATTTTAAAACATCGCCTAATTTTGATAATACAGCCCCAGCACCTTGAGCTACTCCGCCTGCGCCTTGCGCAATCCCACCAATACCTTGAGCAATACCGCCTATCGCTTCACCAACACCAAAACCTATAATACTCATAATTCACCCTCGCTTAATTGTTTAATCATTCTGTCAAATACCACTCGATTTTTTTCTAGGGCAACTTTTAGCTTATTACGCATGGTGTCTGCATTTTCACCTACTTTCATAAATTGATTCAAAGAATTTTCCATGTCTTTAACTAATTTAAGTCCTAAATCTAATTGAGTGAAATCCGTAGTTTTTACAATTGACCATTTGCCCAATAATTCAAGAAAGACACGCGCAAAAATCGTTTCAGCACTTCGCTGTTCATCAATTGGAAATTGCGTGACTATATGACTGAAAATATGCCAGTGACTACTTAGCCATACCATAAAATATTTTTCTCTAGCCAATTTTAATAATACAGGGCTGTTTTCGTATTTATACGAAGGTTCATAGATTTCAGGATTATGATAATCTAAAAAATCCTGCACCATTTCAGCCCTGCATTGTTTCAATGCTTGCAGGGTGGCAAATTCTGCTTTTTTATTTGGCATCTGTCTTTTTGCTAATACTATCAAGCTGAGCTTCTGCGGCTTCTCGTTTAGTATCTGAGGTTAATAGACTTAATATCTCAATAACGTGCGTTTTTGCGAGGTCTCCGCTTAAGTCAATACTTTTGGTATAACTGGCAACTAACTCTTGAATCCATTGTGCTGAAACTGTTTTATCAACGTCGGCGGTTTGCATGGTTTGAATAACTTCTTTAAGTGTTTGGGTAAAAAATTGCGACCGTTCTCTTCGTAAATCTTCCTGTAAGGAATTAGCAAATTTAATTTCTTCCTTGTATTCCTTAATCAACTCAAGATAGTGTTGTTCGTATCGATAGAGTAATTCTAACTTGGCTTTTGTTTCGCTTAATTGTCCTGTTATTTCCGTATCGTTTGGCATAGTTTCTTCTTCTTTGGGTATTGCGTCATATTGACGACGTGAAGTTGCATTAGTATCTGGATAGTCTGACATAGTTTCTTCTTTTGTTTCTGATTGGATTGATTGTTCAGATTGATTTATAACCAGTGGTTGTGCTTGAGTTAATTTTTCAAATAATTGTTTAGCTTGATTTTCGGATTCAAAATTTATAACAGGATTGTAAATTTTAATAAAATCTTTAATAATCGTTTTTCTTTCTGACTCATTATCTATCGTTAAAATGTGAACATGGGTTGCCCCCATTTTTTGCGCTTTATCCCATGAAAGATTACGACTAATGCTCTGTAGATTATTAGTTTCTCCTATAAAATAAGGAGTCCACCTTACAGATATAAATCTATCATCATCACGCGCAAAAATAAAAATACCTGCTTTAATAATCTGGCGTGCATCATTCATTGTTAATACTTCAAATGGATGTTTACCCCATTTATAAATTGTTGCCATATTAGTCCTGTAGGTTGGAATAAGTCTGTTTGAAGATAAGCGAAAACAGGCGTTTCCGACAAACCATTTTGGACATTATCACACGTTATCAGAAGCCCCTGTGTTGCTGCTAGTCAGGTAGGGTGGGCATCGCCCCAATGCCATTAAGTTAAGAAAAGGTAGGCGCGAATTTATTCGCGTCGTACGCGGGAAAGCGCGAATAAATTCGCGCCTACCTCAGTCAATTACAAGGCTTTTTCAGCTTAACTTAATGGCAGTGGGGCATCGCCCACCAAAACAACTAATAAAGTCGTGGGTTTTATGCGATTGATTATTACCAGTCTAATTTACATAAAAGTTTCGCGCACTCTATAAAAACACGCTGAATGGTTCAACGATGACTTTATCGCCTACGTCTACGCCTTGGCATTCGCTGGGCAGGACGATGTAGCAATTGGCGATACTTAATGCGCTTAGGATGTTTGAGCCTTGATGTCCTGCGCTGTCTACAAATAATTTGCCGTGTTCGTTTTTGAGGATGCCGCGTTGAAATTCTTGTCGTCCTGCGGATTTTTTCAATACACTGGTGCAGATTGCGCTGAGTTGTAGCGGGTGGGTCATTGCCGTGCCTGTGAGTTGTTGCAGGGCAGGGGCGACGATTTGTTGGAATGTGACTTGTGCGGAAACGGGATTGCCGGGGAGTCCGAAAAAATAACACGCGCCGATGTTGCCGAAAGTGAGGGGTTTACCGGGTTTTATCGCGAGTTTCCAGAAGTTGATGTGTCCGCATTCGGTCAGGACTTCTTTGACATAATCGGCATCCCCGACCGACGCGCCGCCTGTGCTGATAATGACATCGTGATTATTGGCGGCGGTGGTGAATGCGTCACTTAGGGCTTGTTTGTTGTCGCTAATCACTCCTAAGTCGGTGACGTGAAAACACGGGTCGTTGAGCAAGCCTATCAATAGGTAACGGTTGCTGTCGTAAATTTGCCCTGTGCTGAGCGGATGCCCTAATGCGGCTAGTTCATCACCTGTGGAAAAAATGGCGATGTTGACAGTGCGGTATACGTTGACTGTACCGACTCCTGCGGTGGCTAATAAGGCTAAATCGACGGCAGTTAATTTTTTACCCTGCACACATAATAAGCTGTCTTGGGCGACATCTTCGCCTATCGCTCTGACATTCTGGTGTATTTTGGTGTTGGCTGGAAAGTGTATTTGTTCGCCGTCACGCTGAATATGCTCCTGCATAATCACGCTGTCCGCTTGTTCAGGCAATACCGCACCTGTAAAAATACGCACGCATTGCCCGCGTTGCAGCTGTCCTTGAAACGGTTTACCTGCCCACGAGGTGCCGATTAATTGCAGTGTAAAAGGCTGTATCTGTGCTGCGTCATCACTGATAAACGCATAACCATCCATTGCCGAATTGCGCTCATGCGGGATGTTGATTGCGGAATAAACGTCTTCGGCTAATACCCTTCCTAACGCAGTTTTCAGAGTGATTATTTCTTCGCCATGAATGGCTGGTATTGCCATGCGAATGCGTTCTAGTGCGTCATTAACGGAGAGTAACGGGCTTTTTTCCAAGCTACAGGAATCAATCATAATAGGCTCACTATAAAGTCGGCGATAAGTTCGGGATTGTTAAGATCGAGCGGTGTTAAATAATCGGGCGTTGCCAGTGGTGTGTCGCTGGCTAGGGCGATAATATGCGGGTCATAAGGGTATAGCAATGGCTGTTGCAGCGCGGCACGGTGCAGTTCAATTTTGGGAAAGGCTTCGGATTTAAAGCCTTCAATTAACAGTAAATCCAGTTCAGATTGGTCAAAAAAAGTAAGTTGTTCATTTAGGCTGGGTTCTTGTACGGCATTTAATTCGGTAATAATGGCGCGGCGGTACGGCGATACCAGCATCACAGGTGTCGCGCCCGCCATGCGCAAGCGGTAACTGTCTTTGCCTTGGTGGTCGATGTCAAAATCATGGTGGCTGTGTTTGATTAAGCCGATGCGCAAACCGTGATTTTTTAACAGCGGTATCAGTTGCGTCAATAAGGTGGTTTTACCTGTGCCACTGGCGGCAACAAAACCTAACAGCGGGATGTGGGCGTTTTGCATCGGTTTAAATTATCAAGCGGTTAGTGTGAGCTTAGGCTATGATTTTAACACTATTCAATCCCCGTCATCTCGGAGCGTCCTTTGATTCGTTTTTATTTCACTTTATTGTTGCTGATTGTGGTGTTTTTTGGCTTGCGGGCGTTATTTACCAAGACGATACCGCGTTATTTAGCGGATTTGCATCGGTTATGGATGGCATTGACAGGCGATAAAGCCAGTTATTCAGAACAGCACAGCGGTTTTAGTGCGAAAGGAAAAATGACCAAGGAAGAGGCTTATGAGGTGTTAGGTTTAAAATCTGGCGCGTCCAAGGCGGATATTGTGGATGCACACCGTAAGTTAATGCAGAAAAATCATCCTGACCGTGGCGGTTCGGATTATTTGGCGGCTAAAATCAATTTAGCGAAAAAAACCTTGTTAAAAAAATAATGTAACTATTTTTACATTAAAAATCAATTGCTTATTATTATTTTGCAAGGTGTTGACTCATTGTTGTAAAGAGTCGCTCTGTTGCGCTCAACACAGTACATCTTCGCTATCAGCTCTGCTGTCAGTTGATTGCTGACAAAATTCACTATCTTCGGCAAATTTCCCAGTAATTTAAGCGTTATAACACGCTATCACTCACTTTTTATCGCCCTGTTTTTCTGTCAAAAATGCACATCTTTAAATAAAAAAAATCAATTATTTCAATTGATAAACAAAAGATGTTAAAGTAAATCCTAAGGAGTGTGCCTTAACTGACCGACTGCATCTGGCTTGTGACCAAAACACAAGCGTAACTAACACGATGAAGTCGCCAGTGAACGTATGGATGCAGATTGTGCGGTAAACCCTTTTACAGAATACAAACATCACAGAGCAATTATAGTTCGTCTGTGAGTTATAGAAAGCGAATAAGTCGAAAAAATTTAGGTTATTGCATTAGAGGATAGGGCAAGCCAGTTAAATATGCCGCGATTACCCGCTAATGAGGTCACTACTTCGGCTTAACACAGATTAACTAAGGAGTTAATTATGATTGAAGAATTAATTGAACCATCAGATGACGACATCGTAATGACCCACGATGATGATTTATCTTTTGATGGTGAATTTGATGTTGCTTCGGCGATCATTGAAAAGCTGAATAGTGACAGTTATAACGCCATTGATAACGATGACAGTGATGACATTGCCATTGTTAAAGCGCGCAGCAGTGCGGATTTTGATGCCACGCGGGTTTATCTCAATGAATTGTGTCGGTCGCAATTATTAACCGCTGAACAAGAAAGATTTTACGGCAAGAAAGCCTTGCAGGGCGATCAGGCGGCTCGAAAAGTCATGATTGAAAGCAATTTGCGCCTAGTGGTAAAAATTGCCCGCCGCTATTTAAACCGAGGCTTGCCGCTGTTGGATTTAATCGAGGAAGGCAATCTGGGTTTGATTCGTGCGGTAGAAAAATTTGATCCCGATAAAGGTTTTCGTTTTTCAACCTATGCGACGTGGTGGATACGCCAAACCATTGAGCGCGCCTTGATGAACCAAACCCGTACTATTCGCTTGCCGATACATATCGTTAAGGAAATGAATACCTACCTGAAAGCACAGCGGCATTTAGGCAACACGCTGGATCATGAGCCGAGTGCGCTGGAAATTGCTGAATATCTCGACAAGCCCGTCAGTAAAGTGGAAAAAATGCTGAAACTGAATGAACGCGTGACTTCAGTGGATGTGCCGGGCGGTAAAGATTTTGATAAGCCGTTACTCGATTCTTTAGCCGATGATGCTACGCTGTCACATGAAGAGCGTGTGCAGGAAAACGGCATTAAAGAAAACATTACAGGCTGGGTGTTTGAGCTGCCTGAAAAACAACGCGAAGTCATCTGCCGTCGTTACGGCTTATGCGGCTATGAAGATGCAACGCTGGAGCAGGTTGCGCAAGAATTAGGCGTTACCCGTGAGCGTGTTCGGCAAATTCAAATGGATGCGTTAAAACAACTGAAAGAAATTCTCAAGTCACATGGCTATTCGTTTGAAGCCATTTTTAACTGAGGACAGCAACATTGAATAAGAAGGCTTGCAACGCCTGACTATGCTGGTGGCATTAGTCAGGCGTTTGCACAGCTAGCTTAACAAAAACGTGCTTGTAACGACCAGTCGCGGTAATTGAATACCTGACCTTGCTGTCTGACTGTTTCAACATCCTCCAGACAAATCTCCGCAATTACCCACTGCACTGCATTCAGTTTACCAATAGCAAGAATGCCGTCATCAGGAAAGCCTCTGTCCACGGGGGTATAAATCGCCGATGAGCCGATATTCACATCCACCGCTTGTGACCACGGTGCTTCACCGACCAGCGAAGACTGCACCACATAACACTGATTTTCCAAGGCTCTTGCCTGACAGCCGATTTTAACGCGATGGTAGCCTGCAACTGTGTCAGTACAGGTAGGTACTAAAATCAACACACAACCTGCTTCCACCTGTTGCCGCGCCAATAACGGAAACTCGCTGTCATAACAGATATTAATACCGATTTTGCCGTATTCGGTATCAAAGGTTTTAATGTCCGTACCGCTTTCAATCAGCCATTGCTCATTTTCAAAACGCGTCATCATCAATTTATCCTGATAATCAACACGCCCGTCAGGCATAAACAAATAGGCACGGTTACGATACGCACCCGATTCAATGCGCACAGGAAATGTACCCGCCTGAATATAGCACTGATATTGCACCGCCAAGGATTGATACAACGCCACATAGTCATCATGCAGACTCTGCATGGCTTCCAGTTGCTTGCTTAACGAAGAATAAATCTCTTCTTCAAACAACGAAGCCAGTTCCATACTGGCGTACTCAGGAAATACTAAAATGTTGGCATCCTGCTGGGCGGCTTCTTCCACCCAGAGAGCCGCTTTGTCGCAGTAATCCTGCCATGTTGCTAGAAAGCTGATGTTGTACTGCGCGGCGGCGATATTAACGCTCATGTTTAAGCCAGAAAGTCATGGGTTTCGGGGTTTCCTCGGTGTCATCAAGATCACGCCAGCTATAGCTGGTTGTCAATTCAGGGTGTTTCACATAACCGCGTTTTGTCCAAAAGGCATCCAACGGCACATAATTCGCAGGGCGGCGCGGGTGATTTATAGGGCGTTCCACACAACAAAACGCAATGTATTTAAAACCGCCCAAATCCGCCGCGTGGGCTTCGCGCTGTTCAAAAAATTGTACGCCGATGCCCAAGCCGCGATAATTTTTATCCAATACCGATTCACTGCAATAAAACACATCGTCCAGATTGTAACCGTGTTCCAGAAACGGCTGCTGCATTTCTGCCGCTTCGTCCCGCATAGCCATCGCTGTCGATGCCCCGACGATTTTATCGCCATCAAACGCCAGCACAATCACACTGCTAGGGCTGTCAATATGGGTTTGCAGGTATTTTTTTTCATAATCGTAATCGCCATCGTACAGATACGGAAAATCACGAAATACTTCAATTCTAAGGCGAGCGAGGTCGGGAATATACTGCTCAAGAGCCGCACCGCTCCAGCGTTCAATACGAATATTTTTAGACATGGCGAAAGTGTAGTTAAGAGTAAAAAAACGGCTATTTTACCGAAGTTATCGGTATTTTCGTAGCTTATGCAGTAAAAAAACGCCCGCACTCGCACCCAACGTATCAGCTACCCAATCAAAGACATCGGAAGAACGTCCGATAACAAACGATTGATGCCATTCATCGGATACCGCGTATAAACTGCAAAAAACGATACTGGTTAAAGCCAGTATAATAGGTATTGGTACGCAGTGCTTAAAGCCCCGCCATGCCAATATGCCCATGACAAAATACGCGGTGAAATGATGCAGTTTATCCTGATGGGTAAACCATTCTATCTTTGGTAACGCCTGTTGAGCCGATAGCCAATAAATAAAGCCGCAGTACACTAACAATGCCGAAAAATCTAAAATTTTATTATTTACAGTCATGAAAAACCTATTTGCAATCGCCGCCGCCTGTCTGCACAGCGCGGCTATCGACGAAAAATTAGCCCTCACGCATTATGCGTGGCAGTTATTGGCTAACGGAGAGTTGAGTTTTACCGATGATGTGCCTGTAGCAGCGATTGAGCAAGTCACTTTTCCCGATAAGCCCGTATTATTAGCTCCGCGTGAAATGCTCAAACGTAAATTCACCACGCCCGAAGGTAAAGCGGCGTTTTTTCATGCGATTGCCCACGTTGAATTTATGGCGATTTATCTGGCGTGGGATATTATTTATCGCTTTCGCGGAATGCCTGAGCAATTTTATCAAGATTGGTTGCGGGTTGCCGATGAAGAAGCACAGCATTTTGAACTTATCCGCATTCATTTGCAGACCATGAACGTAAGTTATGGCGATTTACCCGCACACGGCGGTTTATGGGATCACGCCAAAGACACCGCGCATGATTTACTGGCGCGGTTGGCAATGGTACCGCGCTGCATGGAAGCGCGTGGTTTGGATGTTACGCCTGCCATTATTACCAAATTTACCAGTATTGGTGACACAGCCAGTGTCGCCTTATTAACCCGCATTCTCACCGATGAAGTCGGTCATGTTGAGCGCGGTTCGTACTGGTTTAAACAGCTTTGTCAGCAACAAGGCGTTGATGTTGAGGCAAAATATCAACAGCTCATCACGCAATACTACATCGGCGGCAAGCCAAAAGGCCCTTTTAACAGAGAAATGCGTATAATTGCGGGCTTCTCTACCGCTGAACTGGACTGGCTAGAACTCCCATGAAAACACAAAAAATCTTCGATACGCCGTTGTTTAATTTAGGCTTTAGAGCCTTTTTCGCCTTGGCAGGCTTGTCTGCGTTGCTGCTTATTCTGCTGTGGAATGCGATGTTTAAAGGCTCGCTCAGTGTGAGCAATTATTTTGCGCCCAATGAATGGCACGCTCATGAAATGCTCTTAGGCTACTCCGTCGCGGTCATGGCAGGTTTTTTATTAACGGCGGTAAAAAACTGGACAGGGCAACCGACTGCCACAGGCGACAAACTCGCAGGACTGTGTCTATTGTGGTTGTACGGACGTATTCTGCCGTTTTATGCAGGTTTGCTGCCTGACAGCTTGATTGCCTTGGTGGATTTTGCGTTTTTACCCGTACTCGCTTATCAAGTCAGTCAGCCGATTCTCAAAGCGAAAAATTACCGCAATCTGATTTTCATCGGCATTTTATCGCTGTTAGCAGTCGGTAACGCCTTGATTCATGCGGAAAAATTAGGGCTGATGGTCAGCAGTGCGGCGACAGGCTTACAACTGGTACTGGCGACCATTATTGTATTGATACTGGTGATTGCAGGGCGGATATTTCCATTTTTCACCGAACGCGGTTTAACAGGCGTGTTGATTATCAGAAAACCGTGGCTGGACAATGCGGCTATCGGTTCGGCGGCTTTCGTATTCGCGCTGCAACTGTTCCACGTTTCAGGCACGTTATTAGCCCTCGCGGCAGTCGCGGCGGCTATCATCAACGCCGCCAGATTAGCGTGCTGGTATGTGGCAAAAATCTGGTATGTGCCGTTGTTATGGGTGTTATACATCGGTTACGGCTGGCTGATTTTAGGTTTTCTATTCATTGCCTTATCCGCCTATTCAGTGGTGTCTACCAGCTTGGCATTACACGCATTTACCATCGGCGGTATCGGTATTTTAACGTTAGGCATGATGGCGCGCGTGTCTTTAGGACACACAGGGCGCGTACTCAAAGCCTCCAATGCCATTGCCTTGGCGTTTTTATTGGTCAACTTAGCCACCGTATTCCGCGTGTTATTACCCATCGCATTACCCGCTTGGTACAACGGCTTCATGTACTTAACCTCGCTCTCGTGGCTTGCTGCGTTTGCGTTATTCGTGGTTGTCTACGCGCCGATATTGACCTCTGCACGAGTCGATGGACAAGACGGTTAATCACGCATTTTATTGTCGCGACGTTGTGGATAAGCCTAATGAATATTGATGTGTGGTATAGCCGCCACGTTGATAACGACTTTTATGCACAACACTGGCGCGTTCTCGATAATGCTGAAAAAATGCGCGCGGAAAAGTTTAAAACCCCGCTGTTGCAACAGCGTTATGTTGCCGCACATGGTTTTTTAAGGCAAACACTCGCGCATTATCTGAACGTATCAGCTGACAGTATCCGCATTGACACCAGCACACACGGCAAACCCTATCTGCCTGATTATCCACAATTAGCATTCAATTTATCGCACACAGGCGACGCGATTATGGTCGCCGTTGCGGAAAACTGCCAGCTCGGTGTCGATATTGAGCAATGCAAACCCCGCCCGATGTTAGCCGATTTGGCAGATAGATGTTTCGGCAGCGAAGAACTAATCTATTGGCAATCACTACCCGAAGCCGAACAGCTCCGCGCGTTTTACCAATTCTGGACACGCAAAGAAGCCTTTGTTAAAGCCACAGGGTTTGGGATTGCGCTGGGGATGAAGGACTGCGTACTGAATCCAGATAATCCAAAGACGTTTTTAGCCGTCCCTGTTTCGTGTGGCGCAGCGAGTGATTGGCACAGTCGGGATATAGCAGTAGAGCAGGGGATGTGTGCCGCGCTGGTCGCAGATAAAGCGATTGCTGAGGTAATTGTCCACGAAAGACACGAAAAGCACGAAAAAAGCGATTAGTTTTTCTCATTCCCACCGCGCCGCGTGGGAATGCCGTTTGGACGCGCCGCGTCCTTCTGTTTCTGTTGTAGGGCGTGGCACGCCTTCACTGCATTCCCACGCAGCGCGTCACTGCCATTAAGTTAAGCATGACTGTTCATAACCGCGTAGCGGTGAAATGGTTGTAGCAACAAAATATAAATACAACAAAGCCCCGTAGGGGTGAAATGTCGGATGAAAACAAACATTTCACCCCTACGGGGTTATATTGTGTTTAATCACTTGATACTACAAACATTTGACCCCTCTGGGGTTTATCCTTAACTTAATAGCAGCACCGACGCGCGGTGGGAACGAGAAGCCCGAGTGATTTTTTCGTGCCTTTCGTGCTTTTCGTGGACAATAGGACTTTAACCCGCTATCGCCGCCACCTGTTCTTCCGCATCCATCCACGCCATTTCCGCGTCTTCAAGCAATTTATCCACCTGCACTTTTCTATCCAGCACCTGTTTTAAACGGGCTTTTTCGCCGTCTTCATAAATAGCGGAATCCGCCAGTTGCTGTTCCAGTTGCTTTTGTTCGGCGTGGAATTTTTCCACTGCGTCTTCGGCTTTTTTCAGCGCGTCGTACAACGGCTTATATTTACGGCGATTTTCGGCATCCAGTTTGCGCTGGTCTTTACGCGATACGCCTGCATCAACCGCTACCTCGGATTTTTCTTCGCCTTTTTTCTGTTCGGTCAGCCACGCGCGGTAATCGTCCAGATCACCGTCAAACGGCAATACTTTGCCGCCTGTTACTAATAATAATTGGTCGGTGACGGAACGCAGTAAATGTCTATCATGCGATACCACCACCATCGCGCCTTGAAAATCCTGCAACGCAACGCTTAAGGCATGACGCATTTCTAAATCCAGATGGTTGGTCGGTTCATCCAATAATAATAAATTCGGGTTTTGATACACCAGCAACGCCAATACCAGACGGGCTTTTTCACCGCCTGAAAACGGCTTGACTATTTCCAAGACTTTATCGCCGCGAAAATCAAAACCGCCTAAAAAATTGCGGATGTCTTTTTCGGTGGCGGTTTTGTCGAGTTGTTGGATGTGCCATAACGGGCTTTCATCAAGATGTAATTGCTCCAATTGTTGCTGGGCAAAATAACCGATTTTCAAGTCTTGGGCTTCGCGGCGTGTACCGAGTAGCGGCTGCATTTCACCTGCCAATACTTTAATCAGGGTCGATTTACCCGCGCCATTCGGGCCTAATAAACCGATTCTATCGCCTGCGGCAATGGTTAAACTGGCTTGTTTAATGATGAGTTTATCGCCGTAACCAATATCAATTTTTTCCAGCGTCAATAACGGATTGGGCATTTTTTGCGGCGGCGGAAAACTGAAATCAAACGGCGAATCAACGTGCGCCAAGGCAATCAATTCCATGCGCTCCAAGGCTTTGATACGGCTTTGCGCTTGCCGCGCTTTAGTGGCTTGGGCTTTGAAACGATCGACAAAACTTTGAATATGGGCGATTTCGCGTTGTTGTTTGGCGTAAGCAGATTGTTGTTGTGCCAGTTTTTCCGCTCTCATGCGTTCAAAAGCGGAATAATTGCCCGTGTAAATCTCGGCTTTGTCGTGTTCAATATGGACGATGTGATCGGTAATGGTGTCGAGAAAATCACGGTCATGCGAGACTAATAACAACGTGCCTTCGTATTTACACAGCCAATCCTGCAACCAGATGACTGCATCCAAATCCAGATGGTTGGTCGGTTCATCGAGCAGCAATACATCGGAGCGACACATCAACGCCTGCGCCAGATTCAAGCGCATTCGCCACCCGCCCGAAAACGAACTGACCGCATTTTGTTCCTGACCCGCCGTAAAACCCAAACCGCTCATTAACCGTGACGCGCGGGTTTGTGCGGTATAACCGCCGATAATTTCTAACGTGGTGTGCAGTTCCGCCTGTTTTAAACCATCATCCGCTTGTTCGGCTAAGCTCAGTTGCTGTTGCAAGCGTCTTAATTCAGCATCACCATCAATGACATAATCAATCGCGGCGCGTTCCGTTGCAGGCGTTTCTTGGGCAACATGAGCAATTTGTAGATTAGGCGGCATAGTAAATTCGCCTTCATCCAAATGCAGTTCATCTTTAACCAGCGCGAAAAAGCTGGATTTACCCGCGCCGTTCGCGCCCGTAAAACCGACTTTTTGTCCTTTGTGTATCGTGAAAGAAGAGTTGGCAAACAAAACCCGCGCACCACGGCGCAGGGCGATATTTTTAAAATTCAGCATGGGTTTTTTAAGAGGAGTTCTGGTGGATTATGGCGATTTATAGCCGACATTGTACGATATAATGACGCAACACACATCGTTGTCACATTCTGGCGTAGGAGCTATAAAAGGTCACTATGAAAAAATTTCATTTAATGCAGGTTGTGCCGCCGCATCGTCATAAGCTGGTTGGTTGTAATGAACTGATTGAAACCATCAAGTGGGGACTTGAGCAATTGGGGCATGAAGTGAGTCATGCGATTAACAGCTATGAATTGGGGTGTACCAATATTATTTTTGGCGCGCAAGTGCTGCCGATTGATTTTATCCGTGGTTTTCCCGCTGACACGATTATTTATAATTTGGAGCAAATGAAAGGCATATCGGGTGATTATATTCGCCCTGAAATGCACTTTTATAGCAAACATTTTCAAGTATGGGATTATAAGCAGGAAAATTTAGCCTCGTGGGCGAGTATTGCTGACACCCAGAATATTAAAATTGTGCCTGTCGGTTACGCGCCTGTGTTGACGCGCATTGCTAAAACTGCGCATCAGGATATTGATGTACTGATTTACGGAATGCCGTCGGAAAATCGACTGAAAGCCGTTGAATCGCTGGCTAATGCGGGTTTATCCACGGTATTCGCCTGCGGACTTTATGGCGAAGCGCGCGACAATTTGATTAGCAGAGCCAAAATTATTCTGAATACCAGTGCCTATCAATTGAGTCAGCAATTTGAAATCGTCAGGGTGTCTTATCTATTGGCGAATAAAAAAGCGGTAGTCACTATTTTGGATGAAAAAACCTCGGTAGAAGAGGATATGCAAGCCTGTGTGAAATTTACCACAGTTGAACATCTAACCGCTGATTGCTGTCAATTAATCGACAATGACGCGCTACGCATTAATCTGGAAAATGTCGGTTTCGAGACGTTTTCTCAGCATGATATACGCGCGATATTAAAAAACGCTTTGGGTTAACGCCTATTCACCGTGCCGTTATTACCCACGGTTAAACCTGTTACAACAGCATGAATGACTGCCAGTCCTTTAAAGGACTGGCAGTCATAAAATAACAGATTTAATACACCACTCAACAGACACACCTGTCACCGAAAATTTATTATTATGGCGAATCAAAAATATACACTGGGTTTTATCGGTATCGGATTAATGGGTCAGCCCATGACGGTGCGCTTATTGGACGCGGGTTTTACCGTCCATGTCTGGAATCGCAGTCCTGAAAAACTGCACACGGTGCTTGAACGCGGCGCGATTGCCCAAGCGTCTATTGCTGATTTAGTGTGCGTGTCGGATGTCATTTTGTTATGTCTTGCCGATACCCACGCAGTGGAAACGGTGGTGCGTGACCAGATTGCGCCGCACGGCTCAGCAAATAAACTGGTGATTGATTTATCCAGTATTCACCCTGAAAACACACGCCAGTTGGCGGGGTTACTCTATGAACAGCACGGCATGGGCTGGGTGGACGCGCCTGTATCGGGCGGCGTATCAGGTGCGGAGCAAGGCACGTTAGCCATTATGGCGGGTGGTAATGATGAGCATATCGCCATCGCGCGTGAGGTGTTGGCACCGTTATATCAACAACTGACTCATGTCGGCGCGGTCGGTTGCGGGCAGGTGACCAAAATCTGCAATCAGATGATAGTCAGCTGTAATGTGCTGGTGATTGCCGAAATGATAGCCTTAGCCAAACGTGCGGGTGTGAACGCCGAACAAATTCCTGTCGCCTTGGCGGGTGGTTTTGCCGATTCCAAGCCCCTGCAAATCGTCGCGCCTGAAATGGCAACGGAAACCTTTGAACCGGTGAAATGGCGGGTAAAAACCTTGTTAAAAGATTTAACGATGGCGGGAGATTTAGCCGCCACGCTCGGTACGTCTGTTCCCATGTCAGGCTTGGCGGCGCAGTTGATGCAGCTGCACGGCAGTCATGGTTATCTGGAACACGATCCCGCCACATTGATTAAGTTATACACAAAAAAATGATGTTGAAATTCACGGCTAACTTAAGTTTGTTATTTACCGAACTGCCGTTCATCGAGCGTTTTGCCGCCGCGCAACAACACGGTTTTTCTGCGGTGGAAATTCAATTTCCTTACCAACTAAGCCCAGAAACCTTACAAAAGGTATTGCAGAACAATGGCTTACCTCTGGTATTATTTAATGTTGCCGCCGATGATTTAATGCAGGGCGGTGAAGGTCTGGCGTGTGTGCCTGAGAAGCGCGCCCAATTTCGTGCCGCACTGGAGCAAACTGTCGATTATGCGCAAGTATTACAACCCGAAGCCATTAACGTCTTAGCGGGGCGGTGTTTTGATAACGCCCGTTTAGCGGAATATGAGCAAACCTTTAAAGATAATCTGCGACTTGCCGCTGATACCTTCGCGCCATTAGGCATTAAAACCGTGTTTGAAGCGATTAATACTCACGATATGCCCGCGTTTATTATTCATAGCGGTGAACAAATGCTGGAGGTATTGGCGGAACTTAAACACCCCAATGTGTTCATGCAGTACGATATTTATCATGCCAGCCGCATGGGTGGCGATCCCGCGCAGTTTATCCGCCAACACGCGGATAAAATCGGACATATTCAATTTGCCGACAGCCCGAATCGCGGACAACCCAGCACGGGCGAGCTTGATTTTCAGCAGTTGTTCAGTGTGATTAAGCAATCGAATTATGCAGGCTGGACGGGTGCGGAATATAAACCCGTCGGTACGACGGCTGAGAGCTTGGATTGGCTGCGTTCGCTTTCATAATTTTTGTCCACGGAAGGCACGAAAATATTGCAGGCGTAAAATAGCTTCTCGTTCCCATGCGCCGCGTGGGAACGCCTTTGCACCGCGCTGCGGTGCGAGACGCGGCGCGTCTCTACTGCATTCCCACGCAGGCGCGTGGGAACGAGAAATTCCAACGCTGGAGCATTGGAACGATACTCTCACGACTGCCAGTCCTTTAAGGACTGGCAGTCGTTGATTTACCCATTAACCCCTTTTTAGGAGAAACCAAACCCCATGTCATTAATTATTTACGACGAGTGCATCAACTGTGATGTGTGTGAACCAGAATGCCCCAACGGTGCGATTAGTCAAGGCGAAGATATTTATATCATCGACCCTGAGTTATGCACCGAATGCGTGGGACATCACGGTACACCGCAATGCGTTGAAGTGTGTCCCGTTGATTGCATTACCAAAGACCCAGCTCATGTCGAAAGCAATGAATCGTTGTACGAAAAGTATTTGAAATTAACTGCCGTCTAATGAATCACTCTGCGCACCCAGCCGAACAGATTAGCCATACGGTGGATAAACAGGCGTTTGTGCGCCAGTTGCAGCGTCGGCTTAAAGCGGAAAACATCCTGTCATCACCCGAACAGTTGCGCCCTTATGAGTGTGATGCGTTGTCGGTGTATCAGGTGCTGCCGTGGCTGGTGGTGTTGCCTGAAACCACCGAACAAGCCCAAACGGTATTACGATTGTGTTCACAACACGGCATTCCTGTAGTGGCGCGTGGTGCAGGGACGGGCTTATCAGGCGGCGCATTGCCTATCGCAAACGGCGTATTATTGAGCATGGCTAAATTCAATCGCATTCTGGCGATTGACCCAGATAATCGCTGTGCGCGGGTGCAATCTGGTGTGCGTAATCTGGCAGTATCCGAAGCCGCCGCGCTTTACGGTTTATATTACGCGCCCGACCCATCGTCACAACTGGCGTGTACCATCGGCGGCAATATCGCGGAAAATTCGGGCGGTGTGCATTGTTTGAAATACGGCTTAACGGTCAATAATATTTTGTCGTTGCAGATGCTGACTATTGATGGTGATTTGGTGACTTTAGGCGGCGCGGGTTTAGACAGTTCAGGTTATGATTTACTGGCACTCGTCACTGGTTCGGAAGGTTTATTGGGCATCGTCGTGGAAGCGACGCTGAAATTATTGCCCATCCCCGAAACCGCGTCCACACTGTTAGCGATTTTTACCAGCATAGAACAAGCGGGCGCGGCAGTCGCGGCGATTATCAGCGACGGCTTAATTCCCGCAGGTTTGGAAATGATGGACAGCCTAGCCATTCAAGCCGCCGAAGCCTTTATTCATGCGGGTTATCCCGTCGATGCAGCGGCGTTATTACTCTGTGAAATGGACGGCATGAGCGAACAAGTGGCAGAAGATATAGAGCGGGCGCGGGCTATTTTTTATGCACAGGGTGCGAGCGAAGTGCGACTGGCAGAAACCGACCATGAGCGCAAAAAACTCTGGGCAGGACGCAAAGCCACCTTTCCTGCGGTCGGTCGTTTATCGCCTGATTATTACTGCATGGACGGTACGATTCCGCGTAAGTATTTGGCTGATGTATTGCTGGGCATTGCCAGTTTGGCGGCACAATACGGCTTGGCGGTTGCTAATGTATTCCATGCGGGCGATGGCAATTTACACCCGCTGATTTTATACGATGCCAACAAAGACGATGACTTGGCGCGTGTGGAAGCCTTGGGGCAGCAGATTTTACAATTATGTATCAACGTCGGCGGCACGATTACAGGTGAACACGGCGTGGGCATGGAAAAACTCAACGGTATGTGTCTACAATTCAGCAGTGCAGAACTCAGGCAATTTCATGCGGTGAAAGTCGCGTTTGATGCCCGAGGTTTGCTCAATGCAGGCAAAGCCATTCCCAGTTTGCGACGCTGTGCTGAATTCGGCGCGTTACACGTCCATCATGGACAACTTCCTCATCCTGACTTAGAACGATTTTAATCATGGATAATACTGAACAATTACAACAGCGCGTTTTATCCGCTATTGCCGCCAAAACCCCGTTACAGATTATCGGCGGTAACAGCAAAGCCTTTTACGGCAGACCGATCCAAGGCGAGCCGCTGCACGTCGCCGCACACAGCGGCGTGATTCACTACGAACCCACAGAATTAGTCATCACTGCCCGTTGCGGTACGCCGTTGGCAGAGATAGAAAAACTCCTGTCTGCCAATGGGCAGATGCTGGCGTTTGAACCGCCCAATTTTGGTAATACCGCCACCTTAGGCGGCACAGTTGCCGCTGGCTTATCGGGTTCAAGACGCGCCTACACTGGCGCGGTGCGTGATGTGGTGCTGGGTGTCAGCTTGATTAACGGGCAAGGTGAGGTATTAAAATTCGGCGGCGAAGTGATGAAAAATGTCGCGGGTTTTGATGTGTCGCGCGTGCAAGTCGGCGCGTTAGGCACATTGGGCGTATTGCTGGATATTTCCTTAAAAGTCCTACCGCGTCCTGAAAGCGAAACCACGCTCAGTTTCATTATGGGCGAAGCCGAAGCGTTAAGCACCATGACGCAATGGGGCAAGCAAAATCTGCCGCTATCCGCGATGTGCTTTGAAGGCAACACCTTAAACGTGCGTTTATCGGGTGCTGAATCCGCATTGAAAGCCGCACAACAACGGCTAGGCGGTGAAGTTTTATCGCCGCTGATTGCCAAAGCATTCTGGCTGTCCATCCGCGAACAGCAGCACGACTTTTTTCGCGGCGATACGCCGTTATGGCGATTATCAGTTGCCCCCGCAACCCCCCAACCGCCACTATCAGGCAACTGGCTGATTGATTGGGGCGGCGCGTTGCGCTGGTTAAAAAGCGACGACAGCACCGAGACGGTTTTTGCCACCACGCAAAAACTATCTGCACACGCCTGTCGATTTCGTTCGGTTGACGGTTGTGAATTTCAACCGCCTTCCGAAGCAGTCGCCAAACTGCACCGCAATCTTAAACAGGCATTTGATCCGCATGGCATTTTTAATCTGGGTCGTTTGTATGCCGAATGGTAAACCATGAAAATCCAAGCCCTGACCGCAGTCACCGAACACCAAGCCCAGCAAGCTGACAGCATCTTACGCACCTGTGTGCATTGCGGCTTATGCAATGCCACCTGCCCAACCTATCAACTGCTGAACAACGAATGCGACGGGCCGCGCGGACGCATTTACCTGATTAAACAGGTACTGGAAGGGCAGGCGGCAACGCTTACCACACTCACCCATTTAGACCGTTGCTTAACCTGTCGAGCCTGTGAAACCACCTGTCCATCAGGTGTTCAGTACGGAAAGCTGTTGGACATAGGACGCGAACAACTGGAGCAGCAAATCAGCCGTCCGTTACTCGACCGTAGCACCCGCGCGCTATTGCGTTACATCCTGCCGTATCCCCAGCGATTTGCGCCGTTGTTGACATTCGCACGATTATTCACGCCGCTATTGCCTGATCGCTTGGCGATACCACCGCGTAGAGACGCGATTAATCGCGTCTCTACTACACAAACACGGCAAATGCTCATTTTAGAGGGCTGTGTACAAAGCACCCTCGCGCCCAGCATCAACCAAGCCGCCGCCCACGTTTTGCAACAACTGGGTATCAGTCTCATCAGCGCACCCAGCGCGGGCTGTTGCGGCGCGTTGAGTTATCACCTGTCCGCACCTGCTGACGGTTTGGATTTTGCCCGCCGCAATATAGATGCGTGGTTGCCGTATTTGGAACAGGGCGCGGAAAAAATCGTCATCACCGCCAGCGGTTGCGGCGTGATGGTCAAAGACTACGGCGAACTCCTGCAACACGATACCGATTACGCCGACAAAGCGCGGCGCGTTTCAGCGGCAACGCTTGATTTAGTGCAAGTATTCGCCGCCGAAGACCTCAGTCGCTTACGCCTGAACCACACCGATAACATCGCCGTCCAAGCACCCTGCACCCTGCAACACGGACAGAAATTAACAGGCGCAATGGAGCAACTGTTACAACGTTTAGGCTTTACGCTCAGCCCCGTCGCCGATGCGCATTTATGCTGTGGTTCAGCAGGCACATACTCCTTATTACAACCTGAACTAGCCGCACAACTGGGGCAAAATAAAATCACCGCCCTAGAACACCACCACCCCGACATCATCGCTACCGCCAACATCGGCTGTTTAACCCATTTACAAAGCAAAACCCAAACCCCCGTGCGCCACTGGATAGAAATTGTTGCAGCGGCGTTGACACTGTAGGTTTCCAGTCTGTTTGGGTGACGCTATTTTAATTACACAAATACAAGCTGCGTGTATTTGATGCTAACATCCAGTTTATTTAAAAGTTTGCTTCGATACACTATGTCAATAAACCCAACTCAAAAAAACCTCCAGCCATGACCAGTTACCTTATTCGCCGTTTTTTGTATGCGTTCCCCTTGTTGATGGGGGTGAACATTTTAACTTTTGTGCTGTTTTTCGTGGTCAATAGCCCCGATGATATGGCGCGGTTACAGTTGGGGCAAAAGCACGTTACCGAAGCGGCGATTACCAACTGGAAACATCAGCACGGCTATGACAAACCGTTGTTGTGGAATAGCGACGCAGAGGCAGAACAGAAAGTCACCGACACCATTTTTTATACTAAATCAGTCGGTTTATTTTTGTTTCGTTTTGGCGTGTCGGACAGCGGCAGAAATATCAGTGATGATATTCAACAACGGGCGTTGCCCAGTTTGGCGGTAGCGTTGCCGACGTTGTTGCTGGGTTTGGTGGTCAATATCAGTTTTGCCTTGATGATGGTGTTGTTTCGCAGCAGTTATCTGGAACAGGCGGGCGTGGTGTTATGCGTGGTGTTAATGTCTATTTCCTCGCTGTTTTATATTATCGGCGGGCAGTTTGTGTTTGCCAAAGTCTTAAAACTGGTGCCGATTTCTGGCTATGATGATGGTTTGGCGGCGATTAAATTTTTAATTTTACCTGTGTTAATCGGCGTATTTTCAGGCATCGGGTCAGGTGGTCGCTGGTATCGCACGCTATTTTTAGAAGAAGTGGAAAAAGATTATGTCCGCACCGCCAGAGCCAAAGGCTTGAGCGAAACCCAAACCCTGTTCCGTCATGTACTGCAAAATGCCATGATTCCGATTTTAACGGGCGTAGTCGTGGTATTGCCCTTGTTATTCATGGGCAGTTTAATCATGGAATCATTTTTCAGTATTCCAGGTTTAGGCAGTTATACGATTGATGCCATTAACAGCCAAGATTTTGCCATCGTGCGGGCAATGGTGTTTTTGGGGTCGGTGTTGTACATCATCGGGTTGTTGCTTACCGATATTTCCTATACATTGGTAGACCCTAGGGTACGTTTGTCATGATAGGTCTGATGCTGTGATCGAATATGACTTAGCTATTTAAGTCATTACAATAAAATTCCAGAATTTAACCAATTAAAAATTAAATGGATACAAAATGAGCGATGATATAGAAGAACTTGAAGGTCTTAGCAAAGACGAGGATGCTTCTTTAGGCGATTATCCTATAGATACTTTGTTAATTAGAAATGAGTCGCGAACTGTCTATGATGTGGTACGGCGTATTGAAAAAGGTGGCTTCGTTATGGATCCAGATTTTCAGCGTGATTTTGTTTGGGGTGATGATAAACAAAGTAAATTAGTTGAATCCGTACTCATGCGTATTCCCTTGCCTGTGTTTTATTTAGGTGAAGATGACAAAGGCAGAATGATTGTTGTCGATGGATTACAAAGATTAACAACTTTCAAGCGTTTTCTTAATAACGATTTTCGCCTAAAACTTTCTCATCAAAGCGAACTCGACAAAAAATTGTTCAAAGAACTATCCCCTAAACTACAAAATCGTATCGAAGATTGTAATTTAATTCTTTATGTTATTGATGCCAAAGTACCTGAGCGAGCGCGGTTAGATATTTTTGAGCGCGTCAACAGTGGTGAATCATTAACGCGGCAACAAATGCGTAACTGTTTGTATAACGGAGACGCGACTAAGTTTTTAAAGAAGCAGGCAGAAACAGAATTGTTCAAGACGGTAACAGGAAATAGCTTAAAGCCTAAAACAATGCGTGACAGGGAGTGTATCAATCGGTTTTGTGCCTTTTCTTTATTACCGATTGAAAATTACAAAGGAGATATGGATGAATGGTTGGCTGAGGCATTAAAAGAGATGAATAAACTCGATGATGCTAACTTGCAAAACATTGCTACAGAGTTTAAAAACGCGTTACAAAATAATGATCTGATTTTTGGCAATAGAGCATTTCGTAAACATACACCTGAACAAAATTGGAGAGGTTTTTTTAACGTGTCTCTTTGGGATGTTATGACAGTAGGGCTGGCAAAGTATTCTAATGAACAAGTAAATTGCCACATGGATGAACTCAAACAAGGCTTTTATTATTTACTCAATGATAAGAGTTTTAATGACTCTATTACGTTAGGAACTAACAGTTCGCGAAGTGTTAATTATCGTTTTAACGCGACCAAAGAAATGTTTCGGGAGATATTTAATGCTTAACTCTCTAAATTTGAAACACTTCAAATGCTTTGAATCACTACATTTGCCTTTAGCACCACTTACACTTTTATCGGGTACAAATGCTTCTGGTAAATCATCGGTATTACAAGCATTAGTTTTGCTTCATCAAACTATGCGTGAACACGAGTGGTCTACGCGATTGATGTTAAATGGCGAAGCAGTTCGATTAGGCACTGTAACCGATGTTGTTGATGAAATTAATGGATTAAAAAGTTTTGACATTGGTGTTGTTCATGATGAGGTATCTTACTTATGGACATTTACAGGCGAACGGAAAGAGTTGTCGATGGATGTTGATTGTGTTGTGGTCAATGGCGAAACTTACCAGCAACCCATTCAACTAAAGCACTTATTGCCATCTGCATGGACAGAATCAATAATGCCTTATCGAATTAAAAATCTCACTTACATTACCGCTGAACGCATTGGTCCGCGTGAAGTGTACGCACTTGAAGATGAGCAAACTGCTTCAGTAGTCGGTCCCAAGGGGGAACACGCTATGAGTGTGTTCTATTTGAAGAGTGAAGATGCTGTTTTAAATGAACTACTAATTGAAAATGAAAGCAGAAATACACTGTTTCATCAAGTTACCGCTCAAATGCGTCAATTTTTTCCAGAGTGTGGATTAGCTGTAGAGCAAGTTTCAAATGTCAATGCAGTTACTTTAAGATTACGCACTTCTGATTCAGGCGAGTTCCATCGTCCAATGAATGTGGGCTTTGGATTGACACAAGTTTTACCTATTGTGATTGCCGCGCTATCTGCTAAGAAAGAAGATATTTTACTGATTGAAAACCCCGAAGTGCATTTGCATCCAGCAGGACAAGCATTGATAGGGCAATTTTTAGCGAAAGTTGCCAGTGCGGGTGTACAAGTTATTATCGAAACTCATAGTGACCATATCCTTAATGGTATTCGCCGCTTTGTGAAAATAGGAGGGATTTCACACAAAGACGTTGCCTTACATTTTTTCAGAGCGCGGTCTGCTGATGTAGCGCAATTTGTTAGTCCGCAAATCAATGCAAACGGTGATTTAGATTGCTGGCCTGACGGTTTTTTTGACCAATTTGATAAAGACATGAACTACTTTGCAGGGTGGGACTAATGGAGGTGCTACTTAACGAGTTGTCCTTGCATGGGCAGTTTGCCAGTGTGCAGGCTTTTCAATCTGCCATAGATACAGTCATGTTGGCGCGGGGGAAAATGCGTCAATTTGGGGGTGAGTTACGTTGCCATCGCAATCTAACGCAAGCTAAAGTTACACACGAGTTAAATTTGCAACAAGCTGTTTCGCAATTCGACAGAAATAAACGTGGTGCGCTGATGTCATGGCTCACAAAAGTAGGGCCTTTTTGGGAAGATAGCCGCCAACATGACGCTGATGAGTATTTGAGCTGTCAGGACTATCCAGACCCTGTAACAGATACCGCTTTAGGCGAAGCCGCATACCATTGTTTCAATGAAAATGACTACCACACGTTTAGTTTTGAACCTTCAAATTGGGAAATTAACCCCATTGTTGTTGATTGGCATTGTGATGATAACGTTATTGCCATTAACGTAACCAATCACTGGAATATCAGTAGTCTTGAAAACTCACTACAAGTTGCAGACTCACCGATAAAGTCTTGGCAACAACTCGCTACCATTATGCCAAGTCGTTGTTCAAATTTAACTTTTTCCGAAAACAGTTTTGAATCTCTATATGCACATCCTTTTGTTGATGGTGCAGCAAAACGCATTATTGAACTATTAAATGTATTAGATAAATTTAAGACTTGCTTTGATAGTCAAGGTCAAAGAACAAACGAGGGTAATCGTCTTTATAAAGATCATTTTATGGGCGATAGAGCATGGTTTAGCAGTTCTTTGGATAATAATTTTAATAGGCGTGAACTAACTTTCAATCATCCGATAAATCCAAATGAAAATTTATTTTGCCCTTGGCATGGCAAAGTAAATGAACCGAAAATACGCATTCATTTTTCATATCCAATATCCGCTAATGAACCGCTATATGTGCCATATATTGGTTCAAAAATAACAAAAACATGATTCACAAGAAAATGGAGTTGTCATGATTGTATTATGGACAGACGGGTTAATTTTCGCGCTGATTTTAAGTATTTTGGCGTTGGCTTTTGCGCTACGCGGTAAAGAACATTTGCAACGTCCGTTACACACGATTGCCAATAATAAAGTGGGTATGGTGTCGCTGGTGGTGCTGGTGTTTTTTGTGCTGATTGGTTTGCTGGATTCGGTGCATTTTAAACAGCAGGGTGCGGGTAATGAAATTATCAGTGTGTTGGATTATTGGGCAACGCCGCTACGCACACAGGGCGAAAAAACCTATTCCGCACCGTTTGCCACCACCTTGTACAGCAAAGAAATGATGACTTTGGCTGATGGTTCAACCGTGTGGGGTTATCCGCGTTTACAGTTTGGCGGTCAGCATTTGGCTAATGATAGCGATAAATTGGCGGATGTGTTGCAGAAAACGGCGGTGGGTGTTTTTAAAGGTGTTGTGAGTTTTATGGCGTTCATGCTGGTGTATTTTATAGTTGCTATGCGCCAATCCAGCAATGCGCCTGTGTTGCATGAAGACGCTGGAGCGTCAACAGCGGCATTCCCACGCCAGAGCGTGGGAACGATGAAAGATGAAGAGCGCGTGCCTTTTAGCTTTCAGCCTGTGCCTTGCACTCTATTTATCCTGATTACCCTAAGCTACGTTCTGATTCACCTCTCAGGCTACTATCATGTACTAGGCACAGACAAAGTCGGTGAAGATGTGTTTTATCAGGCAGTCAAAAGTATCCGCACAGGCTTGATTATCGGCACGTTGACCACGCTTATCATGTTACCGATGGCGATTATTTTCGGCATATTGGCGGGATTTTTTCGCGGCTGGGTTGATGATGTTATTCAATACATTTACACCACGCTCAACTCCATTCCCAGCGTGTTATTGATTGCCGCGTCCATGCTCATGGTGCAGGTGTACATGGCAAATCATGAAGCCGATTTCACCAGCGTGGTGGTGCGTTCTGATACGCGGTTATTATTTTTGTGTTTGATTTTAGGCATCACCAACTGGACAAGTTTATGCCGTTTACTTCGTGCGGAAACCTTGAAATTACGGGAAATGGAATACATACAAGCCGCGTATTCCTTGGGCGTGAAGCAACACACTATTCTACTGCGCCACATCCTGCCCAACGTGATGCACATTGTATTAATTTCCGTGGTATTGGATTTCAGCTCGCTGGTGTTAGCTGAAGCGGTGCTGTCCTACATCAACATCGGCGTTGATCCCACCACCAACAGCTGGGGCAATATGATTAACGGCGCACGTTTGGAAATGGCGCGTGAACCTATCGTGTGGTGGTCATTATCAGCGGCGTTTGTGTTTATGTTTGCGTTGGTATTGGCGGCTAATTTATTTGCCGATACCGTGCAGGATGCGTTTGATCCCAGACGTGGTACGCAAAAATAAGGCTGTGTTGGGTTGCCAAAAAGACGGCAACCCAACCTACACGACTACCTAAACGTTTATTTGATAAACCTTGGTTAAATCCCCTGCTCTTATCTTAAAAATAGTGTAAATAACATAGTTATCTAATATGTTATTTACAACTTATTGATTATTAATAATTTATTTTGTGGCATTTTTTTTGCTTAATACCTCCCTTTATCATTAAAATAATGGAGTGTGTTTGTGCCGTTGAAAAATAAGCCCTATCAAAAAAATAATTTATCTAGGGCGATTGCCTTGTTGCTGACAGGTGGTGTGCTGTCAATGTCGGCACAAGCTGCCGATAAGAATAAACCTGCTTCACAAGATAATTCAGTTTTTGAGCTGGGTACAATGGAGGTAACCGACACACGCGCCTCGTCTGGCAAATTACAAAGTCGCGATATTTTAAGTTCGGTGGATATTTTGAATGCCGATAAAATCGAAAATCAAAACGTATTGACCAGTTATGATTTATTTCACCGTATGCCGGGTGTACAAATCACGCAGTTTAATCAAGGCACGACCACAGGCAAATTTTCGTTTCGGGCATTCAATGGCGAAGGCAATATCAACGGGGTTAAATTGCTGATTGATGGGATTCCCAGCAATACCAATGATGGCAATATGCCGTTTATTGATGCGATTTTTCCGCTGGACATAGAATCCATTGAAGTGGTGCGCGGCACCAACGACCCTCGTTATGGCTTACACGCGATTGCGGGTGATGCCACGATTAACACTTATCAGGGCGGCAATTATGCGAAAGCGCGTGTCAGTTACGGTGGTTTTAATACACCGCAAGTTCAATCAGGCTTAGGTTATGAATCGGGCGGTTTTTCACAAAACTACACAGTCAACTATATCAGTACCGATGGCTATCGGGATCATGCGGCTTCTGAGAAAAAAAGTTTTTCGGGCAAATGGTTTTATACGCCAGAGAGCGGCAAGTATAAAGTCGGGATGATTGCCCGTTGGAGTGATGCAGAAGCAGACGAACCCGGTTACCTGACAGAACCCCAAACACGCACCAATAAATTGCAATCCATGCCGCATAACGCAACCGATGGTGATAAACGCCAAACGGGGCAATTAAGCGGTCACTTGGATGTGAATATCACTGATGATTTGTTTTGGTCAAGCAAAGTGTATGGCAATTCGTTTGATGATAAACGGTGGGTCACTTTTAGTGCGAATGCTGCACAACAAGAGCGTTTAGCCGAAGAAATACAATATGGCGGCATGACTTCCTTAACCTATCATCCAGATGTTGCCTGGTTGGATGATTTTTCGCTGGAATCGGGCTTTGACATCCAGTATCAAAATAATAAAAGCTATCGTTTTCTGACTAAAAATCGTACCCGCACGTCACAAACCCGCAATCAAGAGTTCGATTTTGTCGATTATGGCGGTTATATGCAGGCGATGATACAGCCGTTTAAATGGTTACGAGTCACGCCAGGATTCCGTGTTGACAGCATTCAGGGTAATTTTGTCAACCGCGCCAATGGCAGACTGGCGGAAGTCAATAATTACGGCAGTATCTGGCAACCTAAAGTCGGCGCGGTAATTACCCCGATTGAGGGCTATAGCTTATACGGTAACTGGGGCAGAACTTTCCAAGTGGCGACGGGTGCAGCGTCTTATAAAACAACCACCACCGCAACCGATTTAGCTCCGTCGATTAACGATGGTTGGGAAGTGGGCGTTAAACTCCAGCCTGTGAAATGGGCAGAAGGGCGTGTTGCTTACTGGCAGCAATCAGCGACCAATGAATGGCGCAGACAATTAAACAATCCTAACGGTGATTCCACCAATATCGGCGCGACGGACAGACAAGGCGTGGATATAGAAGTAAAAGTATCACCGATTGATCCGTTAAACGTTTGGACAACGTTTTCACTGCAAGAAGCGGTCATCAAAACGCCTTCACCTGCTACACCACAATATAAAGGTAATGCAATTGACCATACGCCCAATTATCTGTTTTCAGCAGGGATAGATTATCAATTTACGCCAGAGTTTAAATCCTCATTATGGACAACAGGGCAGGGTGCATATTATCCAGATGAAGCCAATAAACGTAAAAAAGTCGGCGAATATGCGTTGTTGAATTTAGACCTGAGTTACAAAGTGCATAAAATGGTGGAATTACAACTGCAACTGAAAAATCTGACCAATACTTATTGGGAATATGTCTGGGATGACGGCGCACAAACCTTGCATTCACCGGGTGATGGCAGAGCCGTTTATGGCGCGATTAGCGTCAATTACGACTTAAAATAAATGTTCAAAACGAACATACAAAACCCGCGCCGTCATCAATGGCGGCGTGTGTGGCTTAATTGTCATCTTTACCTCGGCTTAACGGTTGGACTGGTGTTTGTACTGGCTGGTCTGACTGGCAGTCTGTTGGTGTTTTATGTTGAACTAGATGAGGTCTTAAATCCTGCGTTGCAGATTTCCGCTGATAGCGCACAACAGCCTAAACAGCCTTATGAAACGTGGTTGCAAGCCTTAAATAACGCTCATCCTGAACGCACTGGCGCGTGGCGGATTGAACTGCCGCGCCATGAACAGGCGATGGCGGTTGCGCGGTATTACAAACCCGCAGAAACCCAACACCTGCACTTCGCGCCTTACATGGTGTGGCTCAATCCTTATACTGCCGATGTGGTGAGCAGTCGGTTTTGGGGGCAAACGGTCATGACATGGCTGTATGATTTGCATTTCACCTTGTTATTGGACAAAACAGGCAAACTCATCATGAGTATCATCGGTGGCGTGTTGCTGATTTTGTTCATCACAGGCATTTATTTATGGCTGCCTGCGCCCAGCAAATGGCGTACTGCCTTAACATTCAAGCGGCACAGCAGCACGGCGCGGTTAATTTTTGATGTGCATAAACTCAACGGTGTTTATGGTTTGGTGTTGTTATTATTACTGGTGATAACAGGGATTCTTTTAGAATTACCCGATACTTTTAACCCGCTGATTAACCAGATTTCGCCGCTGTATGCAATGCCCAAAGTCGCATCGAATCCCCAGCAAATTCCTCGTATCAGCGTTGATGAAGCCGTTAATATTGCCTTGCAACAGTATCCGCAAGCACAACTGCGCTGGATAGAAACGCCCAATAATGCAACGGGCAGTTATCGTATCATGCTGTATCAAACAGGCGAACCCAGTCAGCGGTTTCCTAAAACAATGGTGTGGGTAGAGCAGTACACAGGGCAAGTATTGGCGCACAAAGATGCCAGACAAAGCGGTGCAGGTGACACGTTTATCACTTGGCTGCATCCTTTGCACAGTGGCGAAATTGCAGGACTCACAGGACGGTGGCTGATTTTTATCAGCGGCTTTATTCCTGCCGTGTTGTATGTGACGGGCTTTATACGGTGGCGACAAAAGCGTGCGGCAAAAAAACGTTTTTAATATCGTGATAGTTGCATCGCTAATCAATCAGCGAGTTAAAGCGATAGCTTGTATAATTGCAAACTTTACTCCAACACTTTTAAGAGACACATAGATGGCACTGTATTGTGGAATCGTGGGCTTACCCAATGTCGGTAAATCAACTTTATTTAACGCCCTGACACGGGCAAAAATCGCCGCTGAAAATTATCCCTTCTGTACCATTGATCCTAATGTCGGCGTTGTGCCTGTGCCAGATGCGCGTATGGACAAACTGGCGGAAATCGTTAAACCTGAGCGCGTATTGCCGACGACGATTGAATTCGTTGATATTGCGGGTCTGGTGGCGGGCGCGTCTAAAGGCGAAGGGTTGGGCAATAAATTTTTGGCCAATATCCGCGAAACCGATGCGATTGCTCATGTGGTGCGCTGTTTTCAGGATGATAACGTGGTTCACGTTGCGGGCAAAATTGATCCGTTGTCTGATATTGAAGTGATTAATACCGAACTGGCGTTGGCTGATATGGCTTCGGTGGAAAAAGCCTTATTACGTTGCAGTAAAATTGCGCGTACTGGCAATAAAGACGAACAAGCCAAAAAATTGGTATTGGAACGCGTGTTAAAGCAACTGGAAGCAGGCGAACCTGTGCGCACGATGGGCTTGAGTGAAGATGAAACCGATCTGTTTAAAGACCTGTGTTTAATGACGCTGAAACCCACGATGTACATTGCCAATGTACAGGATGATGGCTTTGAAAATAACCCGATGCTGGATAGCGTGCGCGAATTTGCCGCGAGAGACGGTTCGATGGTGGTGCCGATTTGTGCGGCAATTGAAGCGGAAATATCGCAATTGGATGAAGATGAGAAAAAAGAATTTCTGGATGATTTAGGTTTGGAAGAACCCGGTTTAAATCGCGTGGTACGCGCGGGTTATTCCTTGCTCAATCTGGCGACGTATTTTACGGCGGGCGTGAAAGAAGTCAGAGCATGGACGATTCCTGTCGGTGCAACCGCGCCGCAATCGGCAGGTGTGATTCATAGCGACTTTGAAAAAGGCTTTATTCGTGCCGAAGTTATTTCTTACGAAGACTTTATTACCTACAAAGGTGAACAAGGCGCGAAAGACGCAGGAAAATGGCGTTTGGAAGGCAAAGATTACATCGTAAAAGACGGCGATGTGATGCACTTTCGATTCAACGTTTGACAAATTAACAGCGGGTATTTATAATTCCCGCTCTTTACAAAGCCCCAAACGGCGATATAGCTCAGTTGGTTAGAGCACGGGATTCATAACCCCGGGGTCGGTGGTTCAAATCCACCTATCGCCACCATACGGCTTCAGTAATTCAACGAATATTAAAAACCCGCAAGCTATCTGGCTTAGCGGGTTTTTTATTGTCCGCTCAATACTAAAAACTAAGCATGACTGCAAATGGCTAACTGATGTCACAACACAGCACGATGAATGCACAGAGTTATAGCGATATGACACCAGAGGACAGAGCGGCGATAGCATTTGAAGCGCGTACGCTGGACGACAGCGACACCGCGCAGCTTATCGAAGCCAGTTTTAAAGAGCAGGACAGTAGCCTGTGGTGTGTGTATGCCGACCGCCTGACTCATCTTAATATTGTGATGCTCAGTTTAACGGGCGTGTATTGGAAGTTGGCGGCAACCCATGATTTCAGAAGCGCGTGGGCAACGCAGGCAGTCATCACCGCCGTGTGTGAATACGCGGGCATTAATACCACGCTGATGTTTGAATGCAACGACATTGAACCCTTGCCCGCACCCATTCAATACGATGCCGATTGGTTACAGGCACTCAAACAAGACTTTATCACTATGCTGTGAATCGCTGGATAAGCTGTTGATAATCATGTGCTTCTTCGGTTTTTCCGCGTTTTATCATGCCATTCAGATAAATCTCCGCTTTCTTCACTAACATAGCGATTGCCGCTTGCTGATTGTCAGCCGATAATTGACCGCCAGTAATAATTTTTTGCAGTGCGCTTATTCTAAATCTGTCCATACCCCAGTGTTGTTGCGAGAGTTGATCCGCATGACCGCCATGCTTTTTTATTTGCGGCTCGGCGATGAGTAATACAGGGTAATGCGCGGTAATTCTCAGCCATAAATCGTAATCTTCACAGGCAGGTAATTCGGTATCAAACAGCCCGATGGCGGCAAATATCGAGCGGTGAATCATCACGGTAGACGGTGATATGGCACACAACGGCAAGCAGTCAGTAAACAGCCAGCCGCCTGTTTTGGCGTAGTGTTTGGCAGGATTAACACGCACACCGTTGCGTATCCATTGCTCCTCCGTATGACAAATACGGCTGTCAGGATGGGCTGTCAATGCGGCTTGCTGGTGTGCCAGTTTTTCGGGCAACCATTCATCATCGGAATCTAAAAACGCAATCCAATCGCCTGTTGCCTGTTGGATACCCAAATTACGCGCACTGCTGACCCCTTGATTTTCCTGATAGTAATAACGCACGGCGGGAAATTCTGCGCGTATCATGGCGGCGGTGTCGTCGGTCGAGCCGTCATCAATCACGATGATGTCAGTCGGTAATAAGGTTTGCGCAAATACGGATAATAAGGCGCGTTTTAATAAATCGCGGCGGTTGTAGGTAGGGATAACCACGGAAATGTTCATGCGATAACCTGAGTTTGATAGGACAGCGTGGCATTATCTCAGGTTATCGCTCGGCTTATTAAAATGTAACCCGTAAATTAGTTTGTAAGTTATGAGTGAATAAATTATTGCCCGTTTTATTGTCCACATATTGACCTAAATAGCCTAAGTCCAGCGCGATTTTAGGCGTAAATTGATAGCTTAGCCCGCTTAATACGCGGTTTTCAGAAAACCCCTGTTTACCGAAGTTGTTCTGATTCACATAGAAAAATACTTCATCACCCAAGTACGCGCTTAAGCCGTCCATGAAAGGCAGGGGGTGGCTGATTTGTATTAATTGTCTGGGGCGAATACCGACATTGCCCGTCGTTTGGTTGATTCTTTCTTCCAGACGAGTACGCGCCATTAATTTGAAATCAGCTCCTAATGCTTGATTCCAAAGAAAATCCTGATAAGGTCGGCTTTCCTGATAAGACGGTTTATTTAACGGATCAATCCAGTCATGGACATAGCCCGCCCACAGTGAGGCATTTGCCGTGACTTGGTAACCGACTTGAGCGAATAACAAATTCTCGCTGAATCGGGTGCCTTGCGCAGAGTCATCACGGGTACGCGTCTGGTTCATTACCAGCCATTTCACTTTATCAAGATCGGGCGACACGGCTTTTAAATCGCCTTGTAAGGTAATTGAACTCCATGTGCCGAAGATGTCGTCTGTCCCCGACCCGCCCGCAAAACTGCTTGCCGATTGCGCAAATAATAAGGTGCTTAATATTAAGGTGTTTTTGTTCATGAATATATTGCCTTTAATCTGAGTGCTACTGTGTATCGCAGCGCGTTTAGAGAAGCATTCAGCACACGCGATGGTGTGAATGCTTTAAATACCAAGTATTTAAAGCAATGGCTATGCCAAAGAATAAAGTTCAATAAAATCAATTTGTTGGGGTTTATTACTAAGCGTAATAGCTGTTATGCAGGTTGAAAAAAACCGTTAGTGAGGGGTAAGGCAACCGATTATTTGGTGTTCATTGACGGCAGTGTGCGCGTCAAATTACCGACCGCCTGCATTTTGTCGTGCGTACTGAACCAGTGATAACCTGCCTCGTGTTCAGCCACTTTGTTAAGCACTACGTCGCCGTGATTAATACACTGTGCGATACCGTAAGTCAGGGTTTCTTTGAACACCAGACTGGTGTCGGTGGTTTTGATTAAACGCAACACCCCGCCGCAGGTCAACGACGGATAATCAATAACGTACAGCGGCGGGCGAATGTTGATTCTGATACTCCACTGCGACCCATTATCCTGTTGTCCCGCGCCTTGCCACTCGCCAGTAAATTGGTTTAGTGCGTCATTTTTTCCAGCATCGGCAAGGCAGGACAGGGATAATAATAGACTGCCGACAAGGACGAATTTATTCATGATAAGGTGATGATGTTTAAAAAAGCGGTAGTGTATTAAATCTGTTTAGACATGACTGCCAGTCCTTGAAGGACTGGCAGTCATTGGTATCACAGTAACAGGAGTACCAACCTAGGCTTGTACTCCGTTATATCAATTATGCAGGGAGGGCGTTTATTTAATGCGTTTTAACCAGAAACTGCCGCCGCCGCCCAGTGCTGGAAAATGCGGAAAGGTTTCTTGAGTTTTGTGTGTGTGTCTTGTTCCCATAAAATGCGCCGCCCACATCACTTCCCAATCAGAATTGTATTGTAAAAAGGCGCGTAATAAATACTGTTCATTCCAGTTGCGTCCTTGGTCTATCACCCATTCTTTATGATATTCATCGGGTAAAAAGATGTCATGAATATGTACCATAACGCCTTTTTTCAAACGCGGAATCACTTCAAAAAACAGGAAATTAACATCACTGCCGACTTTAGAAACATGAGATGAATCAATAAAAAGTATGTCGCCTTCATTCAAACGATCAAAAAATGCCAAATCGACATCTTCTACTTTTTGTACGACTAATTGGCTGATACCGTCAACACCGTCAATTAAAAACTGGCGTGGATAAGGTTCAATACAATTAAATTCCATATTGTTGTTGAATATTCGTCTGTTGACATCGGCGGTAATCAGCGAGGAAAAACCACAGCCGATTTCAATCATGGTTTTGGGTTTGAAATGGCAAAGAGCCGCATATAAAAAATCAGCATCCAAAGCAGGGTATTGATCATTTTGATAAAAATAACTGGTTTCATCGCCGTTATGTTTTACAGGATAATCAATATCTGCGGTGTAAGGTTTCAGTTGTTCAAGCAATTCCAATTGTTTTTCGACATTTAAATCAATACCTTGCATGGTATCAGCCTTGTTCCATATCTTGTCGGCTCTTGCAGTAATATCAACAGGATCAGCGATGGGAGAATAAAAATGCCCAATGGGAAATAACAGAGGAATGGCGGGTTCTGGCACTGCAAGCACTTCAGGCACGTCAATCGGCGGCGTGTCGAGTGCTTGTTCGGGTTGTTCCTCAGAGACTGGGTTATCAATGTCGCTAATTGATTCTGTTGATTCTACTACAGGCGTTGTTTGAAATAACTGGAAGAGTTTTTTTATCATAAATGCAATCTCTGGGTGTTGTTAAAATTAAGTGGTTGATAGTGTATACAATATTGAGCAAGTCGTTGTTGATAATGCGATAAATCCTATGTGATTTTAATATCTATTGTCTATTTCAGAGGAAACGGCAAAAACTGCGACCACTTCTGTTCGCCGCCGATGTCGCCTGCTTTGGGTATGTCTGAATTATGCCAGCCGCCGCCTAGGGCTTTGACTAACAGTACGGCGGCTTGTAGTTGTTGGCTTTGCAAATCAACGGCGGTTTTTTCATTATTGAGCGCGACTCCTTGCGCGACCATGACGTTGAGATAATTCACCGTGCCTGCTTTATATTGATTGTCGATTAACGCGACTGATTCACGCGCTGCGGTGACCGCTTGTTGCTGGGCTTTGATTTCGTCGGCTAATAAACGCAGGGTGGATAATTGGTCTTCGACTTCCTGAAAACTCACCAACACGCTTTGCCGATACGCGGCAACACTGGCATCAAAACCGTTGATTGCAGCATCCATTTGCGCGCCAGTCAGTCCGCCATTAAATAACGGCACTGCCATTGCCGCAGGCCCCAACGCCCAATACCGTGCCGCTGCCGATAACAACGAAGACAGTTCGCGTGATTGCGTACCTTTAGTTGCCGACAGTGAAATGGTCGGGAAATACGCGGCTTTGGCAACGCCGATTTGTGCATTCGCCGCCGCGACTTGGCGTTCAGCAACCGCTATATCGGGGCGGCGTTCTAACAATTCTGAGGGAATGGCAACAGGAATAGCGGGTACGCTGGTAGTGAGTCCTGCATTGGCAATGGTCAATTCAGCAGGAGCTTTGCCGATGAGCATCGCAATCGCGTGTTCCAGTTTGGCGCGGGCAATCTGCACATCAACCGCTTGCGCTTGGGTAGAGGCGAGTTGGGTTTGCGCTTGGGTAATGTCGGGTTTGCCGATAACGCCTGCCGCATAACGGTTCTGGTTGATGGTGAGAATTTTTTGGTAGGCGACACTGGTGTCATCGAGCAATTTTTTTTCTGCATCCAAGCCGCGCAGTTGAAAGTAATTTTGCGCGAGAAGAGCATGAGTGGAAAGTTTTAACGCTTGCAAGGTAGCATGACTTGCTTGCGCATTGGCTTCGTTAGCTTCAACCTGCCGCCGCACGCCGCCCCATAAATCAGGTTCCCACGCCATACTCATCGCCATACCAAACAGGTTTTTAACGCCTTGTACGGCAACGCTTTGTCCACTCGCCGCTCGAAAGCGATTCGCCGTTGCTGTGCCTGTTGCCGTCGGGAAGTAGGCGGCGGTGGCTTGTTGTACTAATGATTGTGATTGCCGAAACTGCGCTTCTGCTTGGGCAAGTGATTGGTTGCTGATATTGACCTGTGCTTCAAGGCGGTTCAATTCTGTATCTTTGAATAACTCCCACCAGTTGCCCGTCAGTTGCTGGTCTTTGGGTTGCGCAATTTTCCAGCCTTTGAGTTCTTTGAATTCAACGGGAACGTTGGCAGTGGGGCGTTGATAATCGGGGCCGACCGTACAGGCGGATAGCAACAGTGCGCTAGCGACACTCATCACAGTGCGGAGCGAGACCTGCGAGGTTTTCAAAACCTCGCAGGTCTTCCCGCGAATAAATAATTGACCTCGTTCCCACGCGCCGCGTGGGAATGCAGTGGAGGCGCGCCGCGCCCTGTATGTCAGACAAACCGCAGGCAAGTGGAAACGGGTAACTAATAGGCGTAACGGTTTGAGATTCATGATAATAAACGGCGGCAAAAAGATTGAAAACGACTCATATAAAGGTAAACCACAGGCGTGGTGTATAGCGTTAATAATTGGCTGACCATTAAACCGCCGACAATGGCGATACCTAACGGGCGGCGCAATTCTGCCCCGTAGCCCGTGCCGAACGCCAACGGTAACGCGGCGAGTAACGCGGCAAAGGTGGTCATCATAATGGGGCGAAACCGCATCATACACGCGGCGCGTATGGCTTCCTGCGGATTCATGCCTTCGTTACGTTCCGCATTGAGCGCGAAGTCTATCATCATAATGGCGTTCTTTTTTACGATACCGATGAGCAATATCACGCCGATTAACGCAATCAGACTGAATTCGGTATTAAACGCCATTAACGCCAGAATCGCTCCGACTCCCGCCGACGGTAGTGTCGATAAAATAGTCAACGGATGCACAAAACTTTCATACAAAATGCCCAGCACGATATAAATTGCTAACAACGCGGCGGCAATCAACCACGGCTGGCTGTTCTGCGATTGTTGAAAGGCTTTAGCAGAGCCTTGAAAACCGCCGTGTACTGATGCGGGAACAGCTAAATTATTGAAGGTTTCTTCAATCACTTTGGTGGCAGTTGATAAAGATGCCCCTGCTTTCAGATTAAATGAAATCGTGGAGGCTGGAAATTGCCCTTGGTGATTGATTGCTAACGGCGTGTTGGTCGGTGCGTAACTGGCAAATGTCGATAACGGTATTTGCGTACCGTTCGGATATAAGGCACTGGGCGGCACACTGACATAAGTATTTTTCAGGGTTTCGGCGTTTTGGGCGTAGGCAGGATCGGATTCCATCACAACGTGGTATTGATTCAACGCGGTGTAGATAATCGACACTTGTCGTTGCCCGAAGGCATCATTGAGCGTGGAATTAATCACCGCTTGGCTGACACCCAAACGGGCGGCGGCTTCGCGGTCTATTTGCAGCGAAATCTGCTGCCCTTTATCCTGCTGATCGGTGTTGACATCTTCCAGTTCGGGGCGTTGTTGCAGGGCTTTGACAATCTTCGGAGTCCACATTTTCAGCTCTTCCAGATTATCCGCCTCTAAGGTGTATTCAAATAACGATGCCGACACCCGTCCGCCAACACGCAATTCTTGCGCAGGTTTTAGAAATAATTTCGCGCCCGCAATCGCCGCCGATTTAACGCGCAGACGCTCTAATAATTGTTCGACATTCAGTTGCCGTTCTTCCAATGATTTAAGAATGACGAACACCTGCCCGTTATTACTGAGCCGCTGTCCGCCGCCACCCCCGCTACCCGTAAAACCGACCACGTTGGCAACTTCGGCATCATCGCTGAGCATTTTGACAAACGCGGCTAATTTTTCCTGCAAGGCATGAGAAGAAATACCCTGATCGGCTTGAATACTGCCCGTTAAGCGTCCTGTATCCTGCGTCGGGAAAAACCCTTTCGGCACGATGCTGTACAAATAAACATTAAAACCGATGGTTGCTGCCAGTAAAATCATCATCACGCGGCTATGACGCAACGCCCAATTTAAGGAGCGTTCATAAAAGCCCGATAAAAACATGGCAGGGTGTGCCTTGCCGCGGTGACTCGGCTCACTGGGTTTTAATAACAGAGCGCACAACATCGGCGCGGTAGTCAGCGACAACACCAGCGACACCGCCACCGCCACCGATAACGTCACCGCGAATTCCTGAAGCATCCGCCCGACCATCCCGCCCATGAACAGAATCGGAATAAACACCGCAATCAGCGACAGACTCATCGTCAACACCGTAAAACCCACTTCCTGCGCACCTTTCAAAGCGGCTTTACGCGCAGGTAAACCTTGTTCCAAATAGCGCGAGGTATTTTCCAGCACCACAATGGCATCATCGACCACAAACCCCGTCGCCACCGTCAACGCCATTAACGACAGATTATCCAAGCTGTAATCCAGCAGATACATCGCGGCAAACGTGCCGATTAACGACATCGGCACGGTGATAATCGGAATCATCGACGCGCGTATATTGCGCAAAAACACGAACACCACCACAATCACCAGTCCGACGGCAATCAATAAACTGTGTTCCACTTCCCGCAATGACGCGCGAATCGTCACCGAGCGATCCATTGCCACCGACAAATTCACTGCCGCAGGAATTGCCGCCTGTAACTGGGGCAACAAACCTTTCACCGCATCCACCGTGGCAATAATATTGGCATCTGCCTGTTTATAGACCACCAAAACGACCGCTTTTTTGCCATTCAAATAACCCGCACTGCGCAAATCTTCCGATGAATCCAGCACCTGACCGACATCGGTTAAATGTACAGGCGCACCGTTACGATAAGCCACAATCAACGACACATAATCACTGGCTTTTTTGGCTTGATCATTGACCGCAATTTGCCAATGTCGCTCATCATCGGATAACGAGCCTTTTGGGCGATTGACATTGGTATTGGCTAACGCGGTGCGCACCTCGGCAAAACTCACTCCGTATTTTGCCAACGCCAAGGGATTCAACTCCACCCGCACCGCAGGCAACGAACTGCCGCCGATATTCACCTGCCCAACCCCATCAATCTGGGAAATTTTCTGCGCCAGAATAGTGGAGGCAATATCGTATAACTGCCCGCGTGACATGGTTTCTGAAGTCATCGCAAACAGCATAATCGGCGCGTCCGCTGGATTGCTTTTATTGTATTTGGGACGACTGGGCAAATCACTGGGCAACAAACTGCCCGCCGCATTAATCGCCGCCTGCACATCCCGCGCCGCGCCATCAATATCACGGCTTAAATCAAATTGCAGGGTGATACCGACCGACCCAAACGAACTGGTGGAAGTCATTTCCGTCACCCCCGCAATGCGTCCTAAGGTGCGCTCTAACGGCGTGGCAACCGTCGCCGCCATCACCTCAGGATTCGCACCCGGCATAGACGCATTGACACCAATAGTCGGGAAATCCACCTGCGGAATCGGCGCGACAGGTAATTGAAAAAACGCCAGAATGCCCGCTAAAGCAATTGCCAGCGTCAATAAAGTCGTCGCTACAGGGCGGTTAATGAAGATGGCGGAAAAATTCACAGTGTGTTTACTCGGTTAAGCGTCAAGACCTGCGAGGTTTTAGAAACCTCGCAGGTCTGTTGTTGCCACACGCTATATGTTTTTTTCTCGTTCCCACGCGCCGCGTGGGAATTCAGTATCAACGCGCCGCGTTGTGTGACCGAGCGGCGCACGGAGTTCATGAATTCCTTGTGGCGTGTGAGCGTTAGGTGGACTTTATTTTGTTTTGGCATTGTGTGGGTGAGCGTTTGATGTATGGCGCGGCACGCCCAAACTGCATTCCCACGCGGCGCGTGGGAACGAGAGAAAGCTACCATACTCCAACTACAGACTTATTTGTTAGTTGAACATTATTGATAGTTCCTTTTCCATTTGAGATAGGAATGTCTTTTAATATTTTCCTTGGTGGCTTTTTGTACCATTGAGAGCAGATTTTTAGAAGGTCTGTATTTGCAGGTTTTGAGAAAAAATCTTTAGAAATTTCTTCTCTTCTATTGGGATACGAAGAAAGAAAAAAATCGCCTAGATTGGTCAGTGCATCTATGTTTTCCGACATTTGATCTAAGTTTTTCTGCATCATCATTGCTTTGCATGATTCATTACTGCCATATGCCTTCATTACATTAGGAAAAATTGGTGCCATAAAATCAAGAAACCAACCATCCACTTCGACCCAACAATGAAAACCATTTTGCGTACAAGCTAAATTATCACCGTCAATTTCAGCAAACATAAGGACATTTTTTTCTCCGCTCCCTACTTTATATCCTGCTATTCCAGCATGAACTTTAGCATCAAGTTTGTAGTGTTCTTTTAATATATTTGCACCAAAAATACTAAAATAAATACAACTGCTCTCTATTTTAGCGTTTTCACTTTTTAGGATTGAGTATGTTGTTTTGAAAATTCTTTCATAATCTTTTAATGGGATTAAAAAATTTTTTGCATTTTTATGTTTCATATCGCCTTAACTCATAATTTTCTCGTTCCCACGCGGCGCGTGTGAACGAGGTGATATTGATACATTCGCTTAGTTTTTTCTAAAAAAGCGTGTATATAGCCACAGCACTGTCATCAATAGATTAGTGCCGATAATAAGCAGTGAGCTAATATCGAGATTTTTTACGCCTGTCACAGCGTAATACACCAAGCCCGCACTGGGTAACAGCATGGCAAGAAATAGACCTGTCGGTAAAGCGGCAATACGATTCCAGAACGCGCTTTCTATAGTGCGCGGCGGCGAACAAGGTATGCGTGTTCTTAAGAAGCGTAGCGGTTTTAAACCCGCTTTATACCATCCATAAAACAGGATGGGTAATGGCACCAGCATAATGAAATATTGCATCCACTCATCTATCGGCAACCATTCGCTTGCTTCCAGTACGCCTAAGGTGATGCCGCTTAAAATGACCCAATACGTTGTTCGTTTTGTGGTGTGCTCCATTGTGTGGGCATACTCTTGAATAAATTGTTCGTATTCTGCTAACGAACAAGGTAATCCACCTGTTTTACGGTCTGGATGGTAATACACGACTGAACCGTCAGGCTGCATTGCAAATCGTGCGGCAAATTGGGCAATGCGATTGTGGGTAATCAGCGATTCGTAGGACATGGTAATTGGATATAAAGATAAGAGTTTGATGTGTGGCGCGGCGCGCCCAAACTGCATTCCCACGCGGCGCGTGGGAACGAGGTGGCGTGAGATGGGTATAGCTTAATCACGATTTTCTCCGCAACCGCCGACTCAGTCTGTCAAATGCCAAATAAATCACAGGCGTAGTAAACAGCGTCAATACTTGGCTGACAATCAAACCGCCGACCATTGTGATACCTAAGGGATGACGCAGTTCTGAACCGACACCCGTGCCGAGCATCAACGGCAACGCACTTAATAATGCTGCCATTGTGGTCATCATAATCGGGCGAAAGCGTAACAGACAGGCTTGATAAATCGCATCAAGCGGTGATTTGCCTTCTTTGCGTTCTGCTTCCAAGGCAAAATCAATCATCATAATGGCGTTTTTCTTGACGATACCGATGAGCAGAATAATCCCGATAATGGCGATGATGCTTAAATCCGTGTCCGACACCATTAACGCCAATAACGCACCGACACCCGCCGACGGCAAGGTAGATAGAATGGTGACAGGGTGAATATAACTTTCATACAACACCCCCAGCACGATGTACACGGTAACAATGGCGGCAATAATCAGCCACAGCGTGTTGGATAAGGACGCGCTGAACGCCAGTGTCGCGCCTTGATAATGCGCTTGTACACTGACGGGCAAGCCAATATCCTGTTTCACTTGTTCAATGGCGGCAACAGCATCACCTAAAAATGCACCGTCGGCTAAATTAAACGAGATGGTCGCCGCTGGAAATTGCCCCAGATGATTGACGACCAACGGCGCGTGTCGTTCGCTTATCGTGGCAATGCTGGTTAAGGGAATTGCCGTGCCGTTGCTGGACATGACGCGCAAGTCATTTAATACGGCTGGGCTGTTGCTGAATTCAGGTTTGACTTCCAGCACCACGCGGTATTGATTGGATTGGGTGAACATCGTGGAAATCAGGCGTTGTCCGTAAGCGTCGTAGAGCGTGTTATCAATCGCGGTCATGCTTACGCTCATGCGACTGGCGGCGTTGCGGTCTACGTCAACAAACACCTGCAAACCTTTATTTTGTGCATCACTGGCGACATCGGTAAGCTGGGGTAACTGTGATAATGCGGTCACCAGTTTGTCTGTCCATAGACTCAATTCTTCGGCGGATACCGATTCCAGCGTGAACTGGTACTGGGTGCGACTGACGCGGTTTTCGATGGTTAAATCTTGTGAGGGTTGCAGATATAGAGTGATGCCTTCAACTTCGGCGAGCTTGGGTTTTAGGCGATTGATAACCTCGCTCGCGCTGATTTTGCGCACGTCCAACGGTTTCAAGGTGATTAATATCCGCCCTGAATTCAGCGTGGCATTAATGCCATCGACACCGATAAATGATGACACGCTGGCAACGGCTTCATCGGCTTGTACCACTGCCGCGAGTGCTTGCTGCCGCTTCGCCATTGCGGTAAAGGAAATGCTTTGCGGGGCTTCGGATATGCCTTGAATAACGCCCGTGTCCTGCACAGGAAAAAACCCTTTCGGCACGATAATGTATAAAAATACCGTCAACGCCAAGGTTGCCGCCGCTATCAATAACGTCAAGCCCTGATAATTCAACACCCAACGCAGTGCGCTACCGTAGCTCATCGTCATATTGTGTAAAAACTGCCCGCTAACCCGATAAAACCAACCTGTTTTTGCTTCATCGACAGGGCGCAGAATTTTCGCGCACATCATCGGCGTGAGCGTCAGGGAAATAATCGCGGAAATTAAAATCGCCACCGCCAAGGTAATAGCAAATTCCCGAAATAATCGCCCGACCACATCGCCCATAAATAACAGCGGAATCAACACCGCGACCAGCGAAAAAGTCAGTGAAATAATGGTAAAACCAATCTGCTCAGAGCCTTTCAACGCCGCCTGTAACGGCGTGTCGCCTTCTTCAATGTAGCGGCTGATATTTTCAATCACCACAATGGCATCATCGACCACAAAACCTGCGGCAATGGTCAACGCCATCAGCGTTAAATTATTGATACTGAAACCTGCCAAGTACATGATGGCGAATGTACCGACCAAGGATAGCGGCACGACCAGCGCGGGTATCGACGTTGCCGACACGTTGCGCAAGAACAGGAAAATCACCAGTACCACCAACACCAGCGCGAGCAACAGTTCATGTTGCACATCATTGACGGAAGCGCGAATAGTGGTGGTGCGGTCGGTCAACACCTCAACGCTTACATCGCTGGGCAAGGATTCTTGCAGTTGCGGCAACAGTTCTTTAATGCGATCCACCACTTCAATCACATTGCTGTTGGGTTGGCGTTGAATGTTGACCACCACCGCCGCTTCGCCGTTTGCCCACGCTGCTAAATGCACATTTTCGGCGGCATCGGTGGTATCGGCAACATCGGCTAACGAGACAGGTCGTCCGTCCCGATAGGCAATAATCAGGGCTTTATATTCAGCGGCAGAATGCAGTTGATCGTTAGCGTCGATGGTTGCAGAACGGGTCGCGCCGTCAAACATCCCTTTGGGTTGGTTGACGTTGGCATTGGCAATCGCGGTGCGCACATCTTCCAGACTCAAGCCGTAAGCCGACAGCGCGGCAGGATTTGCCTGAATACGCACCGCTGGGCGTTGACCGCCGCTGATACTGACCAAACCCACGCCTGATAATTGCGCCAGTTTTTGCGCTAAGCGGGTATCAACCAAATCTTCTACTTTGGTGAGCGGCAGGGTTTTGGAGCGCACCGCCAAGGTTAAAATGGGCGCGTCGGCAGGATTAACCTTGTTATAAATCGGCGGCATCGGCAAATCTTTGGGCAGAAAATTATTTGCCGCGTTGATTGCCGCCTGTACTTCCTGCTCCGCAATATCGAGTTGCAGTTCCAGATTAAATTGCAACACAATCACCGACGCACCGCCCGAACTGGTCGATGACATTTGTGTCAAACCTGCCAATTGCCCGAACTGACGCTCCAGCGGCGACGTGATTAAGGACGACATCACGTCCTGATTCGCACCCGGATAGAGCGTGACAATCTGAATGGTCGGGTAATCAACTTGCGGCAGGGCGGAAATAGCCAGTTGCCGATACGCCAAAATGCCCGCTATTAATAAGGCGAACATTAACAGCGAAGTGGCGACGGGGCGGAGAATGAAGAGGCGGGATGGATTCATAGCAAAATTAGCCTATCTCACCTGTGTAGCGCGTGGAAATAAAGGTCATGATATAAATTTAAGAATTGTATAAGGAAGACCAATAATAAAAGTAAGTCCCGCCCATCGAATTTTCTCATTAAACTCATGACGCACTAACCCTTGACCAATTGCAAATGTATTAAGTGGAAATAGCTTATTACGCAAACAATTTATTCCAAAAATCAAAAGTCCAATGAAATTTAGTGTGTTAATAATGAAAAATATGTCATTCGACGAAATTTCTGACTTAGGTTTGGTAGCTAAAGAAGGTATGAAAAAAGGCGCAAAAAAAAGAAAAATATTTATAAGCATAGTAATTATAAATATAGTATTTAAAAAACTCATAGTTGATATACATGAATACCACGGTTTTATTCCATGCAAAATATCTCCAATTTTTACATTTATTGGCGATACAAAATGTTCATCACCACAAATTGAAACATGAATAGGTTTGAAATCAAGGTATCCAAAAGAAACTTTTGCTCTCGTATATGGATTATTAAACTTTCTTTCTATATCCAATTTAATGATGCTTGAGCGTTTTGCATTTTCATATTGAATAAGCATTTCGCATTTTTCAAATTTTCTAACAAAATCATCAGAACAAGTTATTGTTGCTATGACTTCCATGCCATTATCTTCAAAAATTTTCCATATTTTTGTTATATCTTCGCTTTTTAAAACGAATGCTTTTTTAATATCAAATTCTGCGTGTGCTTCCATAAGTTACCTAATTTGTTTCAAATTTTATTTGGGAATGCCTTTGTGGACGCTCCAGCGTCATGTACACAAGCAGCGTGTGGGAACGAGAAAAGTCGTATTCATTTGTCACGCTTCCGCTTGGAGTCTTTATTGCCAGTCGCGGCTTCGGGTGCGGGTGGTGCATCGCTGGAATTATCGGTGATGCGCTTCGCTTTTGCCCCTTCGCGTAATTTATCCGTGCCGTCAATCACCACTAATTCTTGTGCTTTCAGCCCCTCCAAGACGGCAACTTTTTCGCCATCCACCGTACCCAATTTTACAGGGCGCACGGTGACGGTCTGGTCGTCTTTCAGCACATAGACAAACGTGCCTTTTTCGCCTGTTTGTACTGCTGAGCTGGGAATCACGGGGACGGCGTGCAGGGTATCCATCAGCATTCGCACATTGACAAACTGATTCACAAACAAGGCGTTATCGGTATTGGCAAACTGACTTTTTAATTTTACCGTGCCTGTGCTGGGGTCGATTTGATTATCTATGGCTAATAATTGCCCTGTGGCGAGTTTGTTTTTGCCGCCGCGATCAAAGGCTTCTACCGTCAGGGTTTTGCCTTGTGTACTGTGCTGCATCACAGCGGGAACGGCATCTTCGGGTAAAGTGAACACCACCGAAATGGGCTGCACTTGGGTGATGACCGCCAGTCCTGTGGCATCGGAGGCTTTAATCATATTGCCCTGATCGACTAAGCGTAAGCCTAAACGTCCGCTAATCGGTGCGGTGATTTTGGTGTAACTTAACTGGAGTTTGGCATTGGCGACTAGGGCTTTATCGGTAGTGACCGTGCCTTGGTATTGTTTAACCAGCGATTCTTGGGTGGCAACCTGTTGGGAGGCGATGGAGTCTTGCGCTAGTAAAGTCTTGTAGCGGTCTGCATCCAGTTGGGCATTTTTTAACAAGGCTTCATCACGCAATAATTGCCCTTCCGCCTGCATGAGTTGAATCTGCGCAGTACGCGGGTCAATTTCGGCGAGTAACTCGCCCTCTTTGACTATCGCGCCTTCTTTATAATGCACATGAAGCAGTTCACCATCAATGCGTGATCTCACGGTGACGGTGCGTAAGCCTGTGACTGATCCCAAACCGTTCAAGTAAACAGGCACATCGGCGAGTGTGACAGGTTCGGCGGTTACCGAGGAGATGAGTTTTTCTTTTTTATTGCCCTCTTTACCGCGCGGAGCTTCGCCATTCTTGGCAGCTTCTGGCTTTGCTTCACTTTCGCCATTGAAGGGTTTAATCACATAATAAGCGGCGGCAATGGCGACAAGCACCAGAAGCAACCAAGTTCGCCAACGAAAGGTGCTTGCTTTATTTTCTTCCAACTTCATAAATAGTTTATTGAGTGCGTTGTTTGAAGGGTGTGCTTTATAAAGGTCGAGGTAGTGGGCAATGAGACGATTTTATTATAGCTATCACTCATTACAATTGACTGTTTTTACTGTTGAACATGACTGCCAGTCCTGTAAAAGACTGGCTGTCATTATACCGAAACTGGTTTAACCCGCTACCTTAGAACGGAATATCATCATCATAAGGCGCGTCAAAATTGTCATGACTGGTCGCGGGTTGTTGTGCAGGAGCGTATTGCTGTGCGGGTGCGCCACTGGGTGCGGATTGGTAGTTGGCTTGTGGGGCAGGTTGGTAGTTTTGTTGCGGTTGACCCCCTTCATTTCTTTTGCCGACCAGCTCAAGGATATTGGCGTTCAGTTCCAAAGCAGTTCGCATTGTGCCATCGTTGGCTTTGTATTCGCTCATGGTTAATTCGCCAGAGACAAACACTTGCTGACCTTTGACGAGGAAGGTTTTCAGGTTGCCTTCTGCTCTTTTGCCCCATAAGGCGACCCGAACCCATAAGGTTTGTTGTTTATCCCCAAATCCGATGTTATTTGCAAGGTTCACGTTCAACACCGCCTGCCCAGAAGGTAAATAACGGACTTCGGCATCTCTGCCGCACGTTCCAACAAAACTAAAGACATTACTCATTTTTTCTCTCTACATTAAATTAACAATGACGCTATTATCGTTGCTTTCCCAGTCTCGCAAAAATAAAAAATCAGTTTATTTTAACATTGCTGTTGTCGCGCTTGCTTGCGCTCCAAAATCCATTTCCACTTTGCCATTGACCAGCTTTAAATTGGCAGAAAACTCGGTGTCTTTGTTGGATTTGAAGCCTGTTAAAACGCCTGTTTCACCTTTGGATAATAATTTTTTCGCCATGCTGAGGGTGATTTTTTTATGGGCAATGGTTTTCCAGATGACCAGTTTGCAGCCGTTGCGCCATTCGCTGCACCCGTAGGCTTTGGCGGTTTCGATGACTTTACCGTTGCATAATGGGCAGTCTGCGAGTGCGTTGCTCACGGGTTGTGCCGCTGAATTTTCCTGTCGCTGATAGCCGATGATGCCTTGTTTATCGAGTGTCAAACGGGCATTAAATACCGTGTCATCGACTTTAATGGCGTAGGCTTTCAGGGTTTGTTGGGTTTGCAATAATTCACAGGCGAGGTCTTTATCAATCGGCACGCCGTACAGCTGTTTCCATAATACGAACGTACAGCCGTTTTTCCAATCGCTACAGCCGTAGCCTTTTCTGCCTTCGATAATCGGGTGCTGACACAAGGGGCAATCACCGAAGCGGCTGGTGTCATACAAGGGCTTATCGGCTTCGTGTTTGATTTTCTGGGTGAATGAGCGAATCTCTGCCATGAACACATCGGGGTCATAATCGTTGTGTTCTATTTTTTTCAGCTTGGCTTCCCATTCGCCTGTCAGTGCGGCGGATTTCAGGCTGTCATTGCTGATTAATGCGATTAATTGCCGTCCTGAGTCGGTGCTAATCAGGTTTTTTTTCTGGCGCGTAATGTAATGGCGGCTGATTAATGTTTCGATAATCGACGCGCGGGTCGCAGGTGTACCCAGCCCTTTTTCTTTCAGGGCTTCTTTCAATGCGTCATCGTCACAGGTTTTGCCCGCCGATTCCATCATGCCTAATAAGGTGGCTTCGTTGTAGGCTTTGGGCGGCGTGGTTTTGCCTTGGGTGATACTGGGAAGTTGCGCGCCTGTTTCGCCTTGGACAAACGGCGGCAGAATTTTCACGTCTTTTTCTGAACTGGCGCGGTCGTTTTTATACAATTCCTGCCAGCCTAATGCTTCGATAATCGTGCCTGTGGCTTTGAATTTTGCTGTATCTACGGTAGCCAGTACGGTGGTGATGTGCCGAATACAAGGCGGATAAAAGGCCGCGATAAAGCGCAACGCAATCGCCGCATACACTTTGTATTCGTCGTCGCTCAGGTTGGACGGCAAAATAGTCGTGGGAATAATGGCGTGGTGATCGGTGACTTTGGCATCGTTGATATAGCGTTTACTCAGGGTGAGCTTATCAACGGCTAACGGTGCGAGTTGCGCGGCAAAGTTAATGCGCAGTTTTTCCAATAACGGCTTGATGCCCGCTTTCATATCGTTGCTGAGATAACGGCTGTCGGTGCGCGGATAGGTGATGTGTTTTTTCTCGTATAAGGCTTGGGCAATAGTCAGCGTTTGGTCGGCGGTGTAGCCATAACGGATGTTTAAATCTTTTTGTAAATCGGTTAAATCATAAAATAACGGCGAATAAATTTGTTCGCGTTTGCCATTCACTGCCGTGACAATTAAATCAACGCCCGTCAGTTGTGCGGCTAGGGTTTCGGCGGCGGCTTTAGTATCAAATCGCCCGCCTGTGTATTGAAAATCCACCTCGCGATACAAACTGTGCAGCTCCCAAAAATCTTTGGGGATAAAGTCGCTAATCTCCACATCTTTCTGCACAATCATGGCGAGGACTGGCGTTTGCACCCGACCCAACGTCCACAATCTGCCTTGTTGCCCGAATTTCAGCGTATACAAGCGCGTGGCATTTAAACCGACTATCCAATCGGCTTCACTTCGGCATTTTGCCGCGCGGTATAAGCCTTGATACGCTTGCCCGTCTTGCAGGTGGGTAAAACCTTTTTGTATCGCTTCATCGGTGAGCGAACTTATCCACAAACGTTGCAATGGTTTATGTTCACAGCCCGACCACGCCAGAATGTAGCGGAAAATCAATTCACCCTCGCGCCCCGCATCGGTGGCACAGATAATCTCGGCGGCGTTACTGAACAGGCGTTTAATGAGGTTAAGCTGTTTTTGTGCGCCTGCATCGTCTTTGGCTTTCAGCTCAAACTGGTCAGGAATAATCGGTAACGAGTCCAGTGTCCAGCGTTTCCATTCAGGCTTGTAGTCATCGGGTTCTTTTAATTCCACCAAATGCCCGAACGCCCACACGATTTGATAGCCGTTGCCTTCAAAATAACCGTCGTATTTGCGATTAATGTGTAAACAACTGGCGATACTGCGTGCGACGGCGGGTTTTTCGGTGAGAATGACTTTCATGGGTAATGCAATAAGGGTGAAAAGAACTTTATTTATACACTGAATGTTATGTACAAGAACATTTTTGTCCACGAAAGACACGAAAAGCACGAAAAAGAGTAAAACATAATAAGGTGGTCGTTGGTAATGAGCCAAGCCTGTGTTTTTGAGTGGTGTATTGAGGTTGATTTTTTCGTGCCTTTCGTGCTTTTCGCGGACTATTGTGTTTCATGCGTAACATCGGTTACACCCTGCAAAGAGCGCGACAGGTGATGTCGGGTATTTTTAATACCCATTAAATACCCGAAAATTATCAAGGTAAAATGCTTGTTTTTTCGATGGTTTCAGCGCAGACTGATTAAATTGATAGTTAAGTTTGTCCAAAGCTAAACCTGATGTGAGTCAGGGACGGAAAGTTGCGAATCCAAGTATTTGGAAAGTCGAACTGCCGAGAGTGACTTCGTTAATGTCACACCAAGGCATTGAGAATTTCAAATTATCAGGAGGTGTATCATGGAAAATTCAACGTTTACTTATAACGGTCATACCTACTTGCTGAGTGACGCACTCACTTGGCAGGAAGCGCAAAATCAAGCGGTCAGCATGGGCGGCAATCTGGTTACGATTAATGATGCGGCGGAACAGGCATGGTTGGCAGCCACGTTTGTCACCAGTAGCTGGATTGGCTATACCGATCAAGTCACTGCGGGGACGTTTCAATGGATCAGCGGCGAAACAGCGACGTATACTAATTGGAATGCAGATGAACCCAATAATTCTGGCGGTAATGAGCATTACGCACAACAATATAGCAATGGTTTATGGAATGACATAGCGGGTGATACGCAGATTGCAGGTATTATCGAAATCAACAGCATAGCCAATAACGCCCCTACGCTGACACTGTTTTCCGAACCTGTGAATACAGGCACTGAAAACAGTGTTGTGACGGTCGGTTTTGCTGATTTGCAAGCCAAAGGCGATGAAGCGGATACTGATGGTACGGTGGATGCGTTTGTCGTTAAAGCGGTCAGCAGTGGTGTATTGAACATCGGTTTATCTGCTGCAACGGCTACCCCTTGGGATGCGCTGACAAACAATACGGTTGATGCCGCCCATCAGGGCTATTGGACTCCAGACAGCAATGCGAACGGTACATTGAATGCGTTTACCGTCGTGGCGAAAGATAACGGCGGTCTGGAATCCGCTGTGCCTGTGCAGGCGACCATCGACATTACTGCGCCGATTATCCCTCCACCAAGTCAAAATCACGCCCCCATTCTCACCGCACCAGACGCTATTCATTACACGGATACGGCATTTGCGGATAACTTTGCACCTGTGGTAGGTTCGTTAGTTGCCGGTGATGCTGATAATGACAGCTTAACCTACGGCATTGTCGGCGGAACAGGCATAGATTACATTTCTATGAGCAATGCTTATGGAATCTTGACCGTTACTAAAGCGACGGGCGCGTATGGTTTTATCCCTGATAGCGCGGCTATGGAAGCGTTAAGTGTCGATGCTGCCGGCACGTTTACCGTGACCGTATCGGACAGTCAACTGACGGACAGTAAAACGCTGGTGATTGATATTGTGCAAAGCAGTGTCACGGAATCTGTCGGCAACGATAAGCTGATGAGTACAGCGGACAATGATGTTTTTAACGGCTTGGCGGGTTACCTCTACACTGTCGGCGATGCGGTCAAAGAGTACGCCCATCAAGGCATAGATACTGCGCCGTTTGTGTCTGGCGCGGATACTTATGTCTTTCAGGATGGCGGTGCTGTTGACACACTGGTGGAACTGGTCGGTGTGACTGCACACAGTCTTAACACCGCAGGTCTGTGAGCGGATTCACTCTGGCTTGCGTAATGCGTTAAGTTCGACAGTATAAATAAACCTGCGAGGTCTTTAAAATCTGGCGGGTTTGAGTGGTTTATAGCCGCAGACTTTGTGCAAACAACTGATAAGTTATCAACAAGCCCCGCAAGGGGCTTGTTTGTTATCAGGCTATTCAGTCGGCATTCAGTTATGATGCTTTAGTATTGAATCAAAATACCTTATCAGGAGATAACGATGAACAAAATACTGCTGCTTACTTTACCCTTGCTGCTGACTGCCTGTACTGCTTACGATGTTAATCATTACATCCCTTATGGCGTTAATACCGCGCCGTCTGCGCCGCGTCCTGTTTATGTCAATGGTCATTATCAGCAACCGTATCAGCAAGGCTATCAACAACAGCGCAACACTTATTATGCTCAGCCCCAGTATAAAAATGAAAAACATCATGAATACAATGAACATCATGATAATGGCAAGCACAAAGGGCAGCACAAAAACAAACACCACGATGACTAACGCTGTATTGTCCGCCTACCCTGTAAGCCGCCTGTATGCAGGGCGATAATGCGTTGCTTCGGTTGGAAAGCCTGTTTTTGTATCAAATCATAAACACCGTACAGCATTTTTGCCGTGTACACAGGTTCTAAGGGAATCTGTGTGCGGGCTTCAAACTCGTCCATAAATGCCAGTAATTCGGCATTGGTTTTGGCAAAGCCACCAAAATGATAATCCAGATTGATTGCCCAGTTGGCACGCGGTCGTGCTAACAACGCATTCACATCCGCCGTTAAAAAACCCGCATTTTTTAAGGCGGCAAAACCCAGCACCGACACCTTATCAGGCACTGCATTCACCAGACCCGCCAAAGTCGCACCCGTGCCGCACGCGACACATAGCGTGTCATAAGCTATATCAATCTCCTGCACCAATTCCGCCACGCCCTGTAATGCCAGCGTTTGCGCACCGCCTTCGGGCAGCCAGTATTGCCCTGCGCTTAAATCGGGTAACGCATCCCAGTGTTTATACTGCCGAAGCACACGATACTCAGAACGCGACACAAAGCGCAGTTCCATGCCCCACGCCTGCATATCCGATAAGCTGGGTGTTAATGTTGCCGCTGCTTCACCGCGAATCAGTCCGATGGTTTTCAGCCCCAACCGCTTGCCCGTGTAGGCGAGCGCGTGTAAATGATTGGAATACGCCCCGCCCATGCTGATAAAGGTGTCCGCCCCCACATTCAGCGCGTGATTCAGGCTGTATTTTAATTTGCGCCATTTATTGCCTGACATAATCGGGTGTAATAAATCATCCCGCTTAAGCCATAACTCCACCTGATACTTATCCAGCAACGCATCATCGACTTTAGTCAGTACGGACGGACTCAAGGTTCTTTCCAGCTTAAGCAATTCGGGGTGCATGGCGGTTCGCTCACAATGGGGTTAAATGGTACAATTTTCGCTGATATTTTCAGGTTTTTCTTCCTCTTTTGTCGTACACACGGCGTACTCTGGCACTGACTATTTTATTATGGACATCATCAATTTCTTATTGCATTTACTCAAAGATCCACTGGCGACCCTGCAAGATTTTTTAACTCATTACCAAACCCTGACCTACTTCGTGGTGGCGTTGATTATTTTTGTCGAAACGGGGCTGATAGTCATGCCGATATTGCCGGGGGATTCGCTACTGTTTGCCATTGGATTATTGGCATCCTCCACAGGGCAGTTGGAGTTGCAGATTATTATTCCATTGCTGATTGGTGCAGCGTTGCTGGGCGATAATGTGAATTATTATGTCGGCAAGCATTTTAGCCGCTTCATCAGAAAACGGGAGCGCGTACTGTTTTTTAAACATGAATATCTGGTGGAAACCGAGCAGTTTTATCATAAACACGGCGGCAAAGCGGTCATTGCCGCGCGGTTTGTGCCGATTATCCGCACGGTCGCGCCGTTTGTCGCGGGTGCAGGCAGTATGAAATACGGTAAATATTTGCTGTTCTGCGTGCTGGGTGCGAGTTTGTGGGTCACCAGCTTAACGGTGGCAGGTTACTTTCTGGGTTCTAATGAGTGGGTAAAAGTGCATTTTGAAAAAATCGTGCTGGGTATTGTGTTTGTGTCGTTCATGCCGATGATTGTCCACGTTGTGCAGAAGAAAATGCAGAAAACACAGGAATAAAATAGCGTTCTCGTTCCCACGCAGGCGCGTCACTGCCATTAAGTTAAGCCAGATTGTCGATAATAACCGCATAGCGGTGAAATGGTTGTAGCAACAAAATATAAATATAATCAAGCCCCGTAGGGGTGAAATGTTGGACGAAAACAAACATTTCACCCCTACGGGGTTATGAAATCGTCTAAACATCTAGGCTACAAATATTTCACCCCGCTGGGGTTTTTCTTAACTTAATGGCAGTGACGCGCCGCGTGGGAACGAGAAAAAACCTGCGAGGTCTTGAAGACCTCGCAGGTTTAGATTTACAGTCTATTATCACTCCACACTGTTCAAATTATATTTTTTCACCCGATAGCGTAAGGTTTCCCGCGTCGCACCTAAGGCACGGGCGGCGGCGGTCAAATTATTATCCGCGCGTTCCAGTGCGGTTTTGATAATAAATTTATCCATATCATCCAACGCCATACTGCCGTCTAAAGGTAAATAAATGGCATTGCTATCACTCTCGGCTTTTTCCAGCACCGCTTGTCTGGGCAGTTGTAACCACTGGATGGGAAAAGTATCGCCGTCGGCAAACAATACACAGCGTTCAATGACGTTGCGTAATTCACGGACATTGCCGCGCCAGTCATGGGCTTTGAGTTTATGCCAGACTTCATCGGGAATATGCCGCACTTGCCGCCCCGCTTTGGCATTGTATTCAGCGACAAATAACGGTACTAATTCATCGAGGTCTTCGACGGCTTCACGCAACGGCGGCAAAATCAGGCGGAACACGCTTAAACGGTGATACAAATCGGCGCGAAAGCTGCCCTCCTGCGCCATTTTTTCTAAATCGCAGTTGCTTGCCGCGATAATCTGCACGTTGACGTTGATTTCTTTTTCGCCGCCTAAACGACGCACTTTATGGTCTTCGATGACTTTCAATAACTTGGCTTGCAAATCCAGCGGCATTTCCCCGATTTCATCCATGAATAATGTACCGCCGTCGGCTTGTTCGAGTAAGCCGCGATGCCGACTCGACGCGCCCGTAAACGCCCCTGGTTCATGACCGAATAATTCTGATTCCAATAATTCACGCGGCAGGGCGGCGCAATTGACTTCAATCATCGGTTGCAAGGCGCGTGAGCCGCCGTAATGCAGAATACGCGCCGCCAAGCCTTTGCCCGTGCCGCTTTCGCCGCCGATGATTAACGCACTGAATGGCACTTCGGTTAATTTGGTCAATAACTGGCGGATGTTTTGGGCTTGCTGACTGTGACCTAAGTATGCTTCAGGCGAATACCGCCGATGTTCTTGTTTGGTCTGGTCGATAACACGGCGTTGTATGGACGCACTCCGCGCCGCACTGGCAACGATTAAATCCAAGCGATCCAAATCACAGGGTTTTTCTAAAAAATCATACGCACCCAAGCGTAACGCGCGGACGGAATCAGGTACGTTCCCGTAGCCTGTTAAGAACAACCATTCCGCATAATGCACCTGTTTTTTATGGGTTTCCATAAAATCCAGCGCGTTACCATCGGGTAAATTCATGTCGGACAAAATGAGCAGCGGTTCAATGTGTTTTTTGCATAAGATAGTTTTGGCTTCTGCCAATGTGCTGGCTAATACCACCTCCCAACCCAGTTGGCGGTAGTGACGTGATAATTCCATGCCCAAGAGTTTTTCATCTTCGATAATCAGTAAGGTTTCTATCATTTCGGTACTCTTAATAAACAGTTATACGGTAGCGACACCGTGACACACGCGCCCTGTGGTTGTTGATTGGACAGTTTAATCACACCGCCCATATTTTTGACAAAGCGTTGCACCATTGCTAAGCCTAAGCCTGTGCCTTGTGCGTGACCTGTACGAAAGGGGCGAATGCCGTAATCCAGCATATCCTGAGAAAAACCGCAGCCATTGTCCAGTACGTCAATAGATAAGCCCAGCGTATCGGCACGTGCTGTTATCACAATACGCCCCTCACCACCGTCGAGCGCGTGTACGGCATTTAAAATCAGATTCAATAATATCTGCCGTAGCCCGCTTTCAGGTAAATGCACCAACAGGGAAGGCGGCGCATTAATATCCAGCTGGATATTTTCTGGCACTTGATAGCGGGTTAATTTCACCAAGTCATTAATCAGAATGGTTATATCAAAATCACTGGCAATTTCAGGCGTGTGTTTGCTTTGATTGAGCATATCGTTCAGCAACGATGCGAGGCGTTTAAGCTCAGAACTAATCATCTCCATGCGCTCGGCATTGCTGTCATCGTCAATTTCACGGCGTAAATTATTGAATGCCATTTGAATGCCCGCCAAGGGATTACGGATTTCATGCGCCAGTTCAGCGGCGACTTCGCCGATAGCGGCGAGGCGTTCCGCTCTGGCTAAACTGGCCTGTTGTTCTAACAGAGCTTGGGTGGCAATGCGGACTTCGCGTTGTAAGGATTGCGCATACAGGCGTTTGGCTTCTTCCAGTTCAGCTAAATGCGCGACCATTTCGTTGTAGCTGTTAAACACAGGCAACAATAACGGGTCAAGATGGTCGGTAGTAATCGGAGTGAAGTTTTCTTCGGTTAAACGTTCTAATAAGCGGCGTAAATCATGCAGCGGATGCAGAATGCGAAAGTATAAAAACAGTATCGCGCCCAGTAAAATAACGGCAAAGGTAATCAGGGCAATATACAGTTCGTTCTGGGTATCGAAGTTAATGTCTTCCAGTAATTGTTCACGGTACAAGGCTTCATGGTCGAGGGTTTCGCTCATGATTTTCAGCGCGGCGATTAAATGGGCGTTTTTTTCTTTGCTGTTCAGTGTACCCACATCGGTCAGCATATCGCGTACCGCACTTAAATTGTGTTTGGTGGAGTCGGACAGATAGCGGTTATCCGCCATTAACTCCTCCATGTCGCTCAAGGTTTTGGTGAGCATGACAGGTTTATGCGGCTCTTCAATCAAATTACCGATTAATAATTGTTGCAAGCCCACGGAGACATTCTGAATACGGTGCGAATAATCCACATAAGACAGCACGGTTTCAAAGTGATGATTGGTGCGCCAAATCATACCGCCTAAAATAGCGAGAGCCATTGTCAATAGCCCTAAAAAGGCTAAACCGCGCAGTTTGGCAGGATGATAAAGCAGGGGGTTCATGTAAAAACCTTGGGTAGTGAGTGTAAATGTTGGATTATCGCATTGCTCTAAAATTAAATATCTGGTTTTTACTGTTGAGCATGACTGCCAGTCCTCTGAAGGACTGGCAGTCATTAACATCGCTTGGGCATTACCGCTCTAATAATCCCAGTAAACCTTTCATGAGTGCCAACGGTGTCGGCGGACATCCGCTGATAGTAATATCAACAGGAATAACGTTGGATACCGCACCGCAACTGGCATAAGACTGTCCGAATTCGCCGCCGCAGACCGCACAATCACCGACCGCCACCACCCATTTTGGATTGGGCGTGGCTTCATAAGTGCGTAATAACGCGGTTTGCATGTGGCGTGATACAGGCCCTGTGACTAATAACACATCGGCATGACGCGGTGAGGCGACAAAATGAATGCCAAATCGCTCAATGTCATAAAACGGATTATTCAGCGCGTGGATTTCTAATTCACAGCCATTACACGAACCTGCATCCACTTGACGTATCGCAATACTACCTGAAAACTTTTTATCAATACGGCGTTTTATTGCAATACCCAAGGCTTCCAATTCTGCGTCTTTAGGGGCGGTGTATTTTTCGGTGACAATTCCTGTGGTCAGGATTTTTTTAAATAAGCGCAGCATAGTGATTTCCTATAAATCATTGCCCGAATACGAGCCGTTCAGGGATTTGTTACAGACGGGAAAATCAGGCACGATATTATTCAGCACCAGTTTTTCCAACGCAGGCCAATTTAAAATACTGGGGTCTCTGGGATAAAAACGGGCGATTTTATTGTCGGCAGCAAAACGCACATAACTGATAATTTCACCGCGAAAGCCATCGACGATACCTAAGCCTTCGTTGTCTATGGCGGGTGTGAGCCATTCGGTAGTAATGTCACCTTCGGGCAGGAGTTTAATAAATTGCTCAATCAGTTTTAACGATGCCATGATTTCTTTGTGACGTATCCAGAATCGTGAGGCAATATCGCCCTGATCTTCCAGTGCGACTTTAAAGTTCACTTGGTCGTAAGGCGGGTAAGTGGCATCACGACGGACATCAAAATCCTGTCCGCTGGCGCGACCGACATAACCGACGGTGCCGAAAGCCGCCGCTATGTCAGGTGAGAGGTAACCTGCGGTATAGAGTCGGTCTTCTAACGAAGAGTTCAAATCTATGGCGGTCATGATGCTGGTAAGTTCTTTTCTGAGCATCACAATGTCTTTTTTCAGTAACGCACAAGACGCTTCTGATACATCACGACTGACACCAGCGGGAATAATCACATCCATTAACAAGCGATGCCCGAACACCGTGGCATTAGTGCGTAACCACAATTCACGCAAACGAGTGAACTGTATTTGCGCAAACGTAAACGCGACATCATTACAAATCGCGCCCATGTCGCCGAGGTGATTGGCGATGCGTTCGCGCTCGGCAAGAATGCCGCGTATGAAAAGTGCGCGGTTAGGAACGGTGACATCAGCTGCCTGTTCCATTGCCATACACGCCGCCCAGCAATGACTCACGGTGGTATCGCCTGAAATCCGTCCTGCCAAGCGTGCCAAGCCTTCGGGTGTTCTGCCTTCGGCGATTTTTTCGATGCCTTTATGCACATAACCCAAGCGTTCTTCGAGATTCAAAATCAATTCCCCCACTGCTAGAAAGCGAAAATGACCGGGTTCAATAATGCCTGCGTGAACGGGGCCGACGGGGATTTCATACACACCTGCGCCATAACCTTTGATAAAGTCATAGTGCATATCGGGCGGGGTAATCTCAGCGGGTTCGCCTTGTGCAGGAAAGTCTTTGCGCAACGGATACTGGTGTTTATCCCACGCCTGATGACGTGTCCAGCGGCGATTATCGGGGTGTCCGATAAATTTGATGCCGAACATATCTTGGCTGTGGCGTTCACTGCGATTTGCCGCAGGATATATGGTCGCTTGTGTAGGCAGTTCGGGTTTTACAACATTAATCACGGTGCGCAACACGATATAAACGCCATTTTTTTCAAACTTGGCGTTGATGATGAATTGGCGATTCGCGTGTTCTGCCCAACCTGCCACCCAGCGCACATTGTGTGCTTTTGCGGTGACGGCGAACTGTTGCCAATGTTTATCTTCAATTTGCCACACGGCGACACTATGCAACGGCGAATGACGGGTAACACCGATATATTCACCGATGGGTTTGCTTATTTCGGCATCTAACCAATTGACTTGCTGAGTTAAAAATGTGCTTGTCCAGTTCATAACGGGCTACTCCCTGAAATTAAAACAGTCGCTTGTGAAAACCAGTGCGCTAAAAAAGTTGGAATCGCCAAGCCCAGCCATAACACTAAGGCGAGATGTAACATCACAGGTAATAAGTTGGCTTTCACTGGATTCTGACCTTCGGGTTTTACGCCGAATACCATTGGTTGTATGTGGCGGAATAAACCTGCGAAAGCGATACCAATGCCCAATAATAACGGTAACGTCAGCCACGGATAGCTGTGCATGGTTGCCAGTAACACCAAAAATTCACTGGTGAATACGCCGAACGGCGGGAAACCTGCAATCGAAATCGTGCCGATGAGTAAGCCCCAGCCGATTTTAGGTTGGGTTTTAATCAGCCCGCGTATTTTGTCCATGCGTTGTGTGCCTGCCACTTGAGTGGCATGACCGACGGTCACGAAAATCGCTGATTTAGTCAGTGAATGCACCGTCATGTGTAGCAGGGCGGCAAAAGTCGCCAATGAACCACCGACACCGAACGCAAAAGTCATGAGTCCCATGTGTTCGATGGAGGAATAGCTGAACAAGCGTTTAATGTCTTTTTGCCGATGTAAAAACAACGCGCCGACCAAAAATGACAGCAAGCCGAAGCCCATCATTAAATGCCCCGCCATATCGGAATGGGTCGCGCCATCGACTAACATTTTGTTACGCACCACGGCATACAACGCATCATTCAACAATAAACCAGATAACACCGCCGACATGGGCGTGGGGCCTTCGGAATGCGCATCGGGCAGCCAGTTGTGCAGCGGGACTAAACCGATTTTAGTGCCGTAACCGATCAGCAAAAATACAAAGGCAATTTCCAGAACTTCGGGGTTTAATTGACTGGCGTGTTGAAACAATTCTGACCATAACAGCGCGTTTTCGCCGTCACCAATCTGCATGGCGGCGTAATACAATAAAATCGTGCCGAACAAGGCTTGAGCAATACCCACGCCGCACAGGATGAAATATTTCCATGCCGCTTCGATAGATTCAGGTGTGCGGTATAAACTGACCAGCAACACGGTGGCGAGCGTTGCCGCTTCCATCCCGACCCACATCACACCCATGTTATTGGTAGTCAATACCAAATACATTGCCAACATGAAACCTTGATACATTGAGTAATACAGTTTCAAGCGGTTCGCGGTAAGTTTGCCCAAGTCTTTTTCATGTTCCATGTAAGGATTGGAAAAGATAGAGGTGGTTAAACCGATGAACGCGGTCAAGACAATCAGATAGACATTAAACGAATCGACTAAAAAGGCTTTATCCGCCGATAAAATCGTCCCGTTGTTAAACACGTTAATGGCTAGCCACACCGTGGCAAACAAGCTGACGGCGTTAAACCAGACATTGATTTTGCCCATATTGGCTTTGTGTCCCGATAAAGCGAAGAACACAATACCCGATAAGGTAATCAGTAATAACAGATAGGCGGGGATCATTTATCCACCTCGTTTAATTTATTGAGCAAATCCACATCCAGCGAATCAATGCTGGTGCGAATATGAAAGAAGAAAATACCGAACAACACGGCGGCGACCAATACGTCAAAGGCAATACCCAGTTCGACCACCATCGGCATCCCTTTGGTAGCGACAATCGCGGAAAAAAATAAGCCGTTTTCAATCGACATAAAGCCGACAACGTGCGCAATCGCTTGTTTATGAGAAATCATTAACAGCATCCCCAGCAATACCACCGACAAACTCACTGCCAAGGCGTTGAGCATTACGGGTGAGGTGGTTTGGACGATAGGGTGCAGAACGTAATAGCTGAACACCATCAAACTCGCGCCGCCCAACATCATCGCGGTTTGATTGCCTAACGCTTCTACATCACGGTGCAGATTCATTTTTAAGACTTCGCGGCGTAACATCCACGGAATAAAAATGACTTTCAGTGCCAAGGTGAGAACGGCAGAAATGTATAAATGATGATTGTCCAAACTGTACGCCGCTAAAGCCGTCGTCAGTGTTAATAACAACCCCTGTACCGCAAACACAAAAATCAAGCGTAACAAGCGACCTTGTCCCAGCATCAAGAAGGAGGTTAAGCCCACTAATGCCGCCATTGATAAAATGATTTGCGTATAAAAATCCTGAGATTCAATATTCATCGTGCAGCCTCCAAAATGATATGGCTTAACATCCCCAGCAAGCCTAATAAATAAGCAAAACCGAGATACTCCTGCACACGAAACAAGCGCATTTTTGCCACCATTGTTTCAGCAATGCCGAGAATAATCGCCAATACGGCGAGCTTGCCCATAATGGCTAACAAACCGACACCCAAATCGTGTAATGAGAACGTTTGCGCAATGCCCCACGGAAAAAAGATGTTGGCAATCAACACGCCGTACAGCATCAATTTCAGTTGGCTAGCCCATTCGATTAACGCCAAATGCCGACCGCTGTATTCCAGAATCATGGCTTCATGAATCATGGTCAGCTCTAAATGGGTAGTCGGGTTATCCACAGGAATACGTCCCGTTTCTGCGACGGCAACCAAAATTAACGCGAATAAGGCAAATACGAACGACGGACGCAACACCAAGCCTTGTTCCAGAACGTGACTGATTGCGAATGATAAATTGGTCGTAGAAGCCGTCATGGTCAGGGTAAACACCGCCATTAACATCGCAGGTTCAGCCAGTGACGAAATGGTCATTTCACGCGATGAACCCATACCGCCAAATGCCGTGCCTATATCTAAACCTGCCAAGGCGAGAAAGAACCGCGCAAAGGCAAAAAATCCCACCATCACAATCACATCCGCGCTTGCTGAGGTGGGGAGATCAACGGCGATCAACGGAACGACGGTGGCGGCAAGCACAGTTGCCGAAAAAATAATGTACGGAGCTTTAAGAAACAACCACGAAGCCTGTTCCGAGACCACAGGTTGTTTATTGGTTAATTTGAGTAAATCGCGATACGGTTGTAACAGCGACGGGGCTTTACGGTTTTGTAGCCAACATTTACAGCACTTTAACCAGCCTGCTAACAACGGGGCTAAGGCGACAAATAACAGGGTTTGTAAGATAGCGATTAACCAGTTCATGCTGTTTCTCCTGTAGGCGCGAATTTATTCGCGCTTTCTCGTTCCCACGCACTGCGTGGGAATGCCGTCTTGACCGCGCCTGCGGTCTGTGTGAAAAGAGGGGCGCGGCGCGCCGTGACTGCATTCCCACGCGGCGCGTGGGAACGAGTAAAAACAGCTAAAGCTGTTTTACTCCGACTTTTTATAGGAAAAATATTCATCAGCTAATCACCAGCAACAACAGTAATAAGGTGACAAACGAATAACCCAGATAAGTGCGGATATTGCCCGTTTGAATGCGACCGACTTGTTTGGCGAGATTGTTCACGCCGCGTTCTAACGGTTGATAGAGCCACGGCCAGCTATGATCTTGAATGTGTAAGCTGTAATGCACTGCGGCGACGTTTTGCTGCATCGCGCCATCAAAATCTTTATTGACGTGTTCATCAATAATCCACGCTTTGGCAAAAATGCGGCGAATCGGCATGGTGAACGCGCTGGAGGTATACTGGGTATGCGGTGTTAAACCACCAAACCCGCAATCCCATGTTTCAGCACGGCGCAATACCGTTTCAGGGTTACGGCGCAAATACCAGAAGGTGAAACCACCTGCAACACACGCGCCGATTAATACCAATATCGGTGCATAAGAAGCCTGTTCAGCCGATTTGGCGATAGGCGTAATCCATAACCAGCTTAACGCAGTGTCATTGGTCACCGTTTGCGACAACAACTGTCCTGACACGCGATTAATCAAGCTGATAATGACACTGGGGAAAATGCCGACCAAAAAGCACACACTCGCCAATAACGTAGTGGCGGCTATCATGCCTTTATCTTTGACTTCGCGGGCTTTTTCACTGTGTCGTGAACGCGGCACACCGAGAAAGGTCAAGCCGAATACTTTGACAAAACACGCGGCGGCAAGCGCGGCGGTTAAGGCAAGCGCGGCGGCGGAGACAGGAATTAAACTGCGCAACACGCCGTTATCCAACACATCCACTTGTAACGCGGTTTGAAATGCCAACCATTCAGAGACAAAACCGTTAAACAACGGCAGGGAGGAAATACTCATACAACCGACTAAAAACACCGCGCTGGTGTGCGGCATTTTTTTAACCAAGCCGCCCAGCATATCAATGTTCAATTCATGGGTTTGTTGCTGAATCATACCCGCGCCCAAGAACAACAAATTCTTGAACAGCGCGTGGTTGAAGGCATGGAATAACGCGGCTAAGAAACCTAACGCCGCTAATTCAGGATGCCCGTTGTCGAGGAAAATCATCGACAAGCCCAGTACCATGAAGATAATGCCGATGTTTTCCACGGAGCTATACGCCAACAAGCGTTTTAAATTCGGCTGCATCATGGCGTACAGTATTCCGCCCAATGCCGACACTGTACCTATAACCAATAACACCACGCCCCATTGCCACTGCACTTTATCGAGCAAATCAAAGCTAAAGCGTATCAAACCGTATAACGCGACTTTCAACATTACACCGCTCATTAACGCGGAAATATGCGACGGTGCGACAGGATGGGCTTCGGGCAACCAGACATGAATCGGCACAATACCCGCTTTCATACCAAAACCCAACACCGCCAAACCAAAGGCGATACTTGCCCACGTTGTGGATAACTGTGCGTGGCGCAAGGCATCGAAGGTGAAACCATCGGAAAAACTCGCCAACACGCCGAAGCCTAGAATAATGGCTAACGCGCCCACTTCTGCCATTAGCAAATACAAAAACGCGGCGCGGCGATTGGCAGCGTGTTCGTGTTGAAATGCCACTAAAAAGTAACTGGCAACCGACATCAATTCCCACGCAATCATGAATACAAAGGCATCATCGGCAAGTAACACCAACAGCATACCCGTGACAAACAGACCCGTGAATAAACCCAAGACGGCGAACGGATGCTCGTGTTCTTTGTAATGATGGACGTAACCCGACCCGTATAAACTGACTGCGCCGACGGCAATACCGATGATTAAAAAGAAAAACCCCGATAAAGCATCAAAACGAATATGCCACGGTAACCACGGTAAACCTAAAGGGATTTGGTCAGTCACCACCGTGTTGCTTATCAGCACGCTTAAACCTGCCAATACTGCAAATACGCCTGATAACCCCAGTAAAATAAATACCGCTTGCCGTAAAAAATTGGGGTAGTGATGTTCTTCCAAGCAGTGGTTGATAAAGGTGGAAGGTGTTTTTAAATACTGTTGCTGTAGTGCTAACAGGCACTGCCGCTGATTGCTTAGCAAGGCTAATAAACCAGAGGTAAAGCTGAATAGCACTGCGCAATAAGCTAGAAATAGAATCATAATGAATGCTCTGTGTGCTTGGAGTACAAACCCTGTCCTGAGTTTATCAAAGGGCTGGGTTTGGATTCCGTTCATCTAGTTCCCACGCGCTGCGTGGGAATTCATACAGACCGCGTTGCGGTCTGTGCAACGCCGCGCGTTGCAACTGCGTTCCCACGCGGCGCGTGGGAACGAGGGGACTGCTAACTGAGTTTCACGCGCCGTGCAGCTAAGTGATGATCTGAAAAAGGCTCATGATATTCCAGCCCTGAAAACTCACACTTGCCACCCTGTGCTTCATAGTCATGTTGAAAGTCATGGAAAAATCCCATCACAGAATGATCCAGCAGATAGGCATCGTTGAGTTGGAACACGATGGTTTTACCTGCTTCCACAGTAGCTAATGCTTCTTTTAATGCCATCAAATTAGAAAATACGGCTGCACCATCAATGTTCACATAAATGGTATCGGCGTTTTTTTGATTAATATCAAAGTGCATTTTGAACAGATTATTAAACGTAACGCCGTTGATTAAATGAATAATCAGCTCAGCTACGATACCGATGGCTACACCGACTAATAAATCAGTCGCAATCACACCAATCACAGTGATGACAAAGATACAGAGCTGCTCTTTACCAATGTGCAGAACGTGGAGAAACTCTTTCGGTGACGCTAAACGAAAGCCAGTAAATACCAATAGTGAAGCCAGTGCCGCTAAGGGAATACTGTGTATCAAGCGTGGAAACGACACCACGAACAACAGTAATAACGAACCGTGAAAAAAGTTCGCCCAGCCTGTTTTCGCGCCATTATTAACGTTGGCGGAGCTACGGACGATTTCCGCAATCATCGGTAAACCGCCGACACAGCCTGCCAGTAAATTACCAAAGCCGACTGCTGTTAAGTCTTTGTTTAAATTGGAGTGGCGTTTATAGGGGTCTAGCTTATCGACTGCCATTGCACTTAATAAACTTTCTAAACTACCGACCAAGCCGATAGCCACCACCGCTTCCCAAAATTCCACGGTGGCAAATTTGGAAAAATCAGGAAAATAAAAGCCGGACATAAAATTGTCCGAAATGGCGACCAGAAACTTGGGCCCGATAGTTTCTTCATGATGCGGTAAAAAATGCGCATCGGGTAAAAATAAATACAAATGCTCATGTTCCAAATCGAAATACCGCGCTAAGGCAATACCGACCAGTACCACCACCAGCGGCGCGGGAATCATTTTTAAGGTGTGATTTTTAATCAACGACCACGCAATCAGAATAGCCAGTCCTGAAAAACCGATAATGGCAATCTCATGATTCATGTTCATCAGACTGTAAGGAATCTGTGCTATCGTGGAGATTAAACTGCCTTTTTCAGGGGTTACACCCAGCACCACATGAATTTGTTTTGCCATGATAATGATGCCGATGGCGGCTAACATTCCATGCACCACGGACGCAGGAAAAAATGAACTCAAGCGACCCGCTTTAAATACGCCCATTAAAATTTGTATCACGCTAGCCACGACAATCGCCGCCAGTGTAAAACGATAGCCTGCCATTGCATCACCGTCACCCAATGACTGCACGGCATCGTAAACCACGACAATCAAACCCGCCGCAGGGCCGTTAATGGTGACATAAGAGCCGCTGATACGCGATACCAGCACGCCGCCGATAATCGCGGTGATAATGCCTGCCGAGGGTGGAAATCCCGAAGCCATCGAGATACCCAAACACAGCGGCAGTGCGATAAGAAATACTAAAAAACCTGATAATAAATCACTGCGCCAGTTTTCTTTTAAACCCGCTAGACCTGTTTTTGGTAATTCCGAAAGAGTAGTGACACTCATAACCTTGCCTCATTTAAAAAAGTTGTTACTTTCCAAAAAGCAATCGCTATGCCAAGATTAAAAATAGTTATAACATACTGTATTAAAAGGTAATTTTTATAATGCGATAAACAAGAGAACGCCTTTAAACGGCAAAGCCACCGATGGGTGGTTGTTTTAAACCACCACAACCTTTTAAGATGGGAAAAATATGACACCGCCACAACATTTTATTATTAGCTGGGTCGTTGCCAACAGCGTACCGCTAGACCGTCGTGCGCGGCTGGGTAAGAGTAGTTGATGTCTACCAGCATAAATAAACTGCCGAAGTCTCAAAGATAACGGCGATTTCAGTCGCTCATGCACGCTGACTTTTTACTAATTAGCGTCAACTTATCAATGTAGCTGATAAGTTGTGATGGTACTGGACATCAACTATTAAAATAGCTAACCTAAACACTAGGTTATTTAGTATTGATTCGCTATTATATGATTATTCGATTTCACTTTTGGAGTAACAAAGCATGATTCACAAGCACGTTCAGTATTATGTAAGGCATATTAAAGACGACTTACCTGCGGGGTTGGTGGTGTTTTTAGTGGCATTGCCGCTCTGTTTGGGGGTGGCACTGGCTTCGGGTGCGCCGCTGTTTTCTGGACTCATTGCAGGTATGGTCGGCGGATTAATAGTCTCTTGGCTCAGCGGTTCGCAACTGAGTGTGTCAGGACCTGCGGCAGGTTTGACGGTGATTGTGTTTAACGCCATTGAAACATTGGGCAGTTTTCAGGGCTTATTGACCGCGTGTGTGTTGGCAGGTGTGTTGCAGTTGGCTTTTGGCTTTTTACGCGCGGGGATTATCGGGGCATTTTTTCCTGCGGCAGTTATTAAAGGGATGTTGGCGGCGATCGGTTTGATTTTAATTATTAAACAAGTGCCTCATGCTACAGGTTATGACACCAGCTACGAAGGTGACGAAAGTTATATGATGGAAACGGCCGAGTCCAGTTTTCATGAGCTGTTTGACGCGCTGAATGCGTTTTCATTAGGCGCGACCATTATCAGTGTCGTGGCGTTGGTGATTTTATTTGCGTGGGATTCGGCGTGGGTTAAGAAAAAAAGCTATTTGAAATTGATTCCCGCGCCATTAATCGCAGTGGTATGGGGTGTGACTTACAACTTTTTTGCTGCGCAATACGCGCCTGATTTTGCTGTGAGTGATAAACATCTGGTGAGTCTGCCCGTGTCGGAACACGCGGGTGATTTTTTCAATAACTTCATGCTGCCTGATTTTGGTTATTTGGCGAACCCAAAACTGTACATGGTGGCGATTACTATCGCCATTATTGCCAGTTTAGAAACCTTATTGAGCTTGGAAGCCACCGATAAATTAGACCCGTTAAAACGCCTCGCGCCGACCAATCGGGAATTAAAAGCGCAAGGTGTGGGTAATATTATCAGCGGGATGCTGGGCGGCTTACCGATTACTGCGGTTATCGTCAGAAGTTCTGCCAATATCAACGCGGGAGCTCAAACCAGCTTGTCGTGTTTTGTGCATGGTTTGCTGTTGTTGCTGAGCGTGGTGTTTTTGGCGAGCTTTTTAAACACCATTCCACTGGCGTGTTTGTCGGCTATTTTGCTGCACACAGGGTATAAACTGGCTAAACCCGCGTTGTTTAAAGAGCATTTTCAAAAAGGCATGAGCCAGTTTTTGCCGTTTGTCATTACCGTCACCGCCATTTTATTGACGGACTTATTAATGGGTATCGCTATCGGCTTGGCGATTGGTCTGGTGTTTGTCATGCGGGCTAACTATCATGCGTCTATTACCCTGACACAAAACGGCTCACATTATCAGCTGGTGTTTCATAAGGATGTGTCGTTTTTAAATAAAGCCCTGCTGAGAAAATTTATTCTGCATATTCAAGCAAACAGTACGGTGGTGATTGATGCCAGTAAAGCGCAATTTATCGACCACGATATTTTAGAAACCGTGGAAGATTTTATGTCTACCGCACCCGACGACAATATTTCGGTGGAAGCGATTGATTTGTACGGTAAAGAAGTCATTAAAACAGACCATCAAGCACTCGTCGTACTGAACGAAAGGACAAGTTAATACTATGCAAGTGAATCAGGGCATTTTGGCAAATTTAAAATGTGATTTACCAGCGGGTATCGTGGTGTTTTTAGTGTCGATACCCATGTCATTGGGTATCGCGCTCGCCTCAGGTGCGCCGTTATTTTCGGGCTTGCTCACGGGCATTATCGGCGGTCTTATGGTTGCGCCGTTAAGCGGTTCGCAGTTGGCAATCAGCGGCACGGCGGCGGGTTTATCGGTCTTGGTCTTCGCCGCGATTACCGAACTGGGTTTTAACGGCTTTTTGTTAGCCTTGGTGATTGCAGGACTGGTGCAGATTTTATTGGGCTTGATGAAAGCTGGGGTGATTGCGCATTATTTTCCGTCTTCGGTGATTAACGGAATGTTGTCAGGCATCGGTATGATTTTGTTTTTAAAACAAATTCCCCATGCGTTAGGTTATGACCGCGACTACGAAGGCGATTTTAGTTTTTTCCAAGCCGACCATTTTTCGTCATTTTCTGAACTGACCAATGCCGTCGAATTTATTTCGCCGACCGCAACCTTTATCGCCTTTATATCACTCGGTGTGCTTATCCTGTGGGAACAGCCGTTCATCAAAGCCATGCGCTACGCACGTTTATATCAAGGCATACTGCTGGCTTTATTGCTGGGCGTATTGAGCAATCAGTATTTGCTGATGTTCGCGCCAGAGTTGGCATTGAAAGACAGTCATTTGGTAATGATTCCCGTGTTCAGCACGTTTTCTGACGTATTGGCGCAGTTTCATAGCCCCGATTTTGCACTGTTTGACCAGCCCAAAGTGTATTTAGCTGCCGTCACCTTAGCGTTAGTCGCCAGTTTAGAAACACTCATTTGCGTGGAAGCGGTCGATAAATTAGATACTTATCGGCGGGTGACATCGACCAATCGTGAATTGATGACCCAAGGTCTGGCGAATACTGTATTAGGCTTATGCGGCGGCTTACCTCTGACCCAAGTGATTGTGCGCAGTTCGATTAATATCCAAGCGGGTGCAAAAACCAAAACAGCGGGTTTTATCCAAGGCGTATTGATGTTGTTGGCGGTGATATTCATTCCCGAATGGATGAATTATATTCCGTTAGCAACGCTCGCCAGTGTATTGCTGGTGGTCAGTTACAAGCTGATTAACCCTGCCATGTTCAAAACCATGTATCAGGCGGGCTGGTATCATTTCATTCCGTTTTGCGTCACCATTTTAGGCTTGGTATTCACCGATTTATTAATCGGTATTCTCATCGGCTTAGTGGTCGCCTTATTTGCCATATTGCTGGAAAACTACAAAAGTGCGTCGTATTTTCGTGAGGCGGTTATCGGCAATAAAATCATTTTCCGTTTATCGGAACACGTTTCGTTTTTGAACAAAGCCAATATAAAACGCACCTTGGATCATGTCCCTGCTTATAGTGATGTGGTGATTGATGCGACCCGTTCAAAATACATTGATTATGATGTCTTTGAAATTATTGAAGGCTTTAAAAAAGAAGCCGCGCTTAAAAAAATCAACCTGACCTTGGAAAATATGCGCGGTTTCGGCGTTCTAAAACCGATTGAAAAAGCGCGCAGCCAAACATACAGCAGTCAGCAAGCACTGACCCCTGCGCAAGTATTAGCCATTTTGCAACACGGTAACGAACATTTTATTAACAATCTCGAAGCCAATCGTAATTTATTGGAACAGGTCAACGACACCCAGCAAGGGCAGTTTCCGCTTGCCATTATCTTAAGCTGCATGGATTCGCGCACCTCGGTGGAATTGATTTTCGACTTGGGTTTAGGGGATGTATTCAGCGCACGGGTAGCGGGTAATGTGGTCAATGATGATATTTTAGGCAGCATGGAATACGCCTGTAAATTGGCGGGGTCTAAACTTATCGTCGTGTTGGGGCATACGCATTGCGGCGCGATAAAAGGCGCGTGCGCTGATGTGCAACTGGATCATCTCACAGGTTTACTGGCGAAAATTCAACCCGCTATTGCTGCCGTCGGTAACGCGTCAGTGGAAAAAGTGGCGGAGAAAAATGTCCAGCTGACGGTTGAGCAAATCAGAGCGCGAAGTTCTGTGCTGGAAACGATGATTCAAGCAGGTGACATCGGCATTATCGGCGGTATGTACGATGTGGAAACAGGACGAGTGGCATTTTTTAATCCCAGTTGGTAGCGTCACAGCTGCGAGGTTTTTAAAACCTCGCAGGTGGTTATCCGCAACTGCGGCTATTGACACAATGCGTGCCTTTCGCGTTTTCGAGTATAATTCCCCACATTTTTAACTCAAGGTAAAGACACTATGTCAGACATTAACAAAGTCGTATTAGCGTATTCAGGTGGTTTGGATACGTCCATTATTCTCAAATGGTTGCAAGATGTGTATGACTGTGAAGTCGTCACATTTACCGCCGACTTAGGGCAGGGCGAAGAAATTGAACCCGCACGCACTAAAGCGCAGGCAATGGGCATTAAAGAAATTTTTATCGAAGATTTACGCGAAGAATTTGCCCGCGATTATGTCTTCCCGATGTTTCGCGCCAACACCATTTATGAAGGCGAATATCTGTTAGGCACGTCCATTGCCCGTCCATTAATCGCTAAACGCTTGATTGATATTGCCAACGCAACCGGCGCACAAGCCATTTCACACGGCGCGACTGGCAAAGGTAATGACCAAGTGCGTTTTGAATTAGGCGCGTATGCGTTGCGTCCTGATATTCAAATTATTGCACCGTGGCGCGAATGGGATTTAACTTCACGCCAATCATTGCTGGATTATGCCGAAAAACACGGTATTCCCGTCGAAATGAAACACGGTAAAACTTCACCGTATTCTATGGATGCCAATTTACTGCATATTTCGTATGAAGGTCGCGTCTTAGAAGATCCGTGGGCAGAGCCAGAAGAAGCGATGTGGCGTTGGTCGGTGTCACCTGAAAACGCACCCGATAAAGCAACGTATATCGAATTGACCTATGCACAAGGCGACATCGTAGAAATTGATGGCATGGCACTGTCACCTGCTACCGTGATGGAACAATTAAATAAAATCGCAGGCGCGAACGGTATCGGACGCTTGGACATCGTGGAAAACCGTTATGTCGGCATGAAATCACGCGGCTGTTATGAAACCCCAGCGGGAACTATTATGCTCAAAGCCCATCGTGCGATTGAATCGTTGACGCTGGACAGAGAAGTGGCGCATTTAAAAGATGAATTGATGCCGCGTTATGCGTCATTAATTTACAACGGCTACTGGTGGAGTCCAGAGCGTGAAATGCTGCAAACCATGATTAATGCCTCACAAGCCAACGTCAACGGTAAAGTACGCCTGAAATTGTATAAAGGTAATGTTGTCGTGGTCGGTCGTGAATCCAGCACGGACAGTTTATTTGATGAAAGTATTGCTACCTTTGAAGACGATGCAGGTGCTTACAATCAGAAAGACGCGGCAGGCTTTATTAAACTGAATGCGTTAAGAATGCGTATTGCGGCTGCTAAGCGTTTGAAATAATGGCGTAAAAAACCAAAGGACAAATGGTATTAAACTTGTATAATTGCGCGTTGGCAAGACTACATAATAACTATTTGAGGGCAAATAGTTTTAAACTTGTAGTGTGCGCGTTGGCAAGACCACATAATAATAACTATTTGTCCGACTGGGCTATTTTGCGCAGTTTATGAGGAAGGCAATAATGAGCGATACACCCGAAAAAAAGTCCAATATAGTTGCTCTGAACACCATACCGCCCCATCAGAATCTGGTGAAAGCCAATCGCTGGCTATTAGCGGCGGTATTTTTTCTGATGGCGGTTATTGTGGTCGGCGGCTGGTTATTGATTCCGCGTGAGGATTTGACGGCTTATAAATCGACGACCAGCACGCAACTGTATATGGATGAAATGAATCCTGTGTTGTCTGCTGAGGTGAACACCTTAAAAGGGCAGTTTGTCGGGCTGGTCAGCGGCTCAATTGAAAGCAAACTCAGAACGCTGGAAGAAAGTGTACGTTTAGGTGCTGCGCCTGATTCGTTAATGACCATTGAAGAGTTGCGTAGCGATATTAAAACCTTACGCGCGTATTCTGCGACACCGAATAACAGCAAAATCACACCGCCTAATGAGCAGTTAATGGCAGAAATGTCGGCATTGAAGAAGCTGGTGTATTTGAGTCTGGCTTCGTGCGGTTTGATGCTGGCAGCAGTTGCGGGCGTGTGGATTACCAATCGTCGTCGCTTGACGTATAAAGAAATGATTACTCGTTATTTGCACAAAGATTAAATTTACCTATGACTGCCAGTCATTTAAAGGACTGGCAGTCATTATTAGCAAACACAAAAAAAGCCGCTCCAACTAAATAGTCGGAGCGGCTTTTTTGTGCGCGTTTGAATCTACAATTATTTAGATTTCAAATAAGCGTACAACGCATCAACTGCTTGGTCTTCACCGTAGCCAGCTTTAGTCACAGGGCCTAATGCCATGATGGTTTCGATAGCTTTAGGCATACCGCCTTTGCCTTCTTTTAATACTTTTTCAAAAGTAGCTCTGTCCAATTTGCCGTCTTTAATTAATGCAGACAACTGAGGATTTGAAGCGATGTCATGGCAAGAGCCACAACCACGACCGAAAGCACGGTCATAGATTTTTTGACCGACTTCTTCAGCTTCGCCAGCGAATGCTGCGCCGCTTAAAGTGATTAACATAACGCCTGCTAATGTGGCTAATGATTTTTTCATGGTGACCTCTCTTGATGATTAAAAAGAACGTAGGTTCTTTTGTGTAAAAATAACGTTTAAGCCCGCAAAGAATAGGTAATTTAACGCTAAAATTCAATTGTTTTATTCAGTTATTCATATTAATGTCATTCATAAAGTGTACGAGCAGACAATCCTTAGCCCTCAAACCAACGCAATCGTTCATGCAGTGTGACGACCGTGCCGATAATAATCAGGGTCGGTGGTTTAATCTCCAGTTCTGCAACTTGTGCGGGTAAGGTAGATAACGTACCGATAATGACACGCTGATTGTGCGTTGTGCCTTGTTGCACTAGGGCAACGGGTAAATTTTCATCGCTGCCGTGGGCAATTAACGACTGGCAAATTTTCTCCAGTCCTACCAAGCCCATGTAAATCACGATGGTTTGATTCGGCACGGCTAATTGTGTCCAGTTTAAATTCACGGAATCGTCTTTTAAATGTCCTGTGACAAAGGTGCAGGACTGCGCATGATCTCGATGAGTCAGTGGAATACCAGCATAAGTGGCGCAACCTGAAGCGGCAGTAATGCCGGGAACGACTTGAAAATGGATGCCTTGCTGCATCAGGGTTTCAATTTCTTCGCCACCGCGTCCAAAAATAAACGGATCGCCGCCTTTTAGTCGAGCGACTCGTTTACCTGCTTTGGCTAAATCTGCCAGTAAAATATTAATGGATTCTTGCGGCAGCGCGTGGTGTTGTCGTTGTTTGCCGACATAAATTTTGTCGCTGTCCCGTCGTGCTAAATCAAGAATTTCAGGCGATACCAGTCGGTCATAGACCACGACATCGGCTTGTTGTAACAGGCGCAACGCACGAAAGGTGAGTAAATCAGCCGCCCCCGGCCCTGCGCCGATTAGATAGACTTCACCGATAGCGTGGGTAGTTTCGGCGACATCCAGTTGTCGCTGTAGCTGTTGCTCGGCTTCTGCCTCTTTGCCCGCAAACATTAATTCAGCAACACTGCCCTGAAAAATCTGCTCCCAAAAAATACGCCGTAAGTTCTGAGTGGTAATATGGTCTTGTACGCGACCTCTGAATCGGGCAGCCAGTGCGGCAAGCCGTCCATAGCCGGGCGGAACGATGCTTTCTATTTTGGCTCTTAATAACCGCGCCAATACAGGTGCAGCACCGCCAGAAGATACGGCAACAATAATCGGCGAACGGTCGATAATAGCGGGAAAAATAAAGCTGCACAGTTCGGGATTATCAACGACATTGACCAGAATTTTTTGCTGGTCGGCGGTGTCGGCAACCAAGCGATTGGTTTTGTCATCGTTGGTGGCAGATACCACCAGTCTAAAATCACGCAGGTCTTCGGGTGAAAATGCTTTTTGTTGTACTATCAGCGCGTGTGCGGCTTGTATAGCGGCGACTGCGGGGCTGATTTCTTTAGCAATGACGGTGATGTTCGCGCCTGCACGCGCCAGAAGGTCAATTTTTCGGGCAGCAATCTCACCTGCACCGACCACAAGGCAGTTTTGTTGTTTAAGGCTTACAAAAACAGGAAAGTAATCCATTTTGTTTCGATGATGCGTAGATTTAATAGGGAGTGGTATTATATAGGCATTCTGCTTTTGAATTGTGAGTGTTAAACGCAACTATGATTGAATTTAATCGGGAAGTCGATGCCAGTGGTCTGCATTGTCCTTTGCCTTTACTAAGGCTGAAAAAAGCCCTGATGGATATGTCCAGCGGCGATATTGTGAAAGTGATTGCCACTGATCCTGCCGCACATTTGGATTTTGGTGTTTATACCGATCAGGCGGGTCATCAAATTATTGAATTTATCAAACAATCAAATGCACAAATTTTTTATATTAAAAAGAAATAACAGCTTACGCACATTAGGCGAAGAGTCATCTACTGGAATTGGCAATGATAAAATTTGACACCGCAGATATTGAAATAGGTATGTTTGTTTCTGCCTTGGATAGACCGTGGGTAGGAACACCATTTTTGTTTCAAAGTTTTCTCATCAGAAGTGAAAAGCAAATCCGACAGCTTCAGGAATATTGTAAAACGGTTGAGATAGATGAAAATAAAAGTCATCCATCGCTTGCCAACAAGTTTTTCCTCTATAAGTGTCGGCACGCTGCGCCAAAAGTAGAAAATGAGAATGTACTCGCGGCATCTCGTCAGGAAGTCACGAATCCTCTGTTTAGAACGAACGACAAACAATTTGAAGAAGAGCTGGGGGTGGCGCGTCAAGTCTATGAAAATACCACGGCTACTCTGCATACGGTACTGGATAATTTTCGGCTGAATAAAGAAGTCAATCCCGTTGAGCTGAAAACCTGTGTGCATGGCGTTATTGATGGCGTTATGCACAATCCCAGCACATTGGCGTTATTCAGTAATTTAAAATCCAAGCAACAGGATACCGCACGTCACAGTCTTAATGTGTGCATTCTGTGTCTGCTGTTCGGTCGTCATTTGGGGTTTAACGAACAGCAATTATCCGATTTGGGTTATGCCGCCTTACTGCATGATGTCGGGGAAATTAAAGTGCCGCAAGCGGTTCTCGACAAGCACAGCCGAGGACTCAGCCCTGAAGAAAAAAAAGAAATGGAGATGCACACGCAATACGGCTCGGAAATATTAGCAAAAACAGCAGGTATTCCTAAAGTGGCGATAGAGGTGGCGCGTTCACATCATGAACGGGTGAATGGTAAGGGCTACCCTAAAGGCTTGAAAGATCAGGAAATCAACTATTTTTCCCGATTGGTTTCGATTGTTGATGTGTATGAAATTGTCACCAATCATCCGGGTGCTACAGTGCATATTTCCTGTTCAGAAGCATTGAAGTCGATTTACATGATGCGCGGCAGTTTTTTTGATCGCGAACTGGTCGAGGAATTTATTAAGTGTCTGGGCATTTATCCCGTCGGCAGTGTGGTTGAACTGAATAGCGGTGAAATTGCTATCGTTATCAGCAATAAACCGGGTAAGCATTTATTGCCTACGATTATGGTGGTTAAAGACAGCAAGGGGGTTCATTCTCAGCCGCAGATTGTCAATCTGGAGCATTTCAAAGAAACAGAGGGCTTGTCAAAGCTGTATATTGCCAAGGTAATCGACCCTGATTCTGTGGGGATAGACCTGAGTGATTATATGATACGAGAAGCGGGTATGGGCAGGTAGTCGGTTCGGCACTGCAAACCTGCGAGGTCTTTAAGACCTCGCAGGTTTATTTATACAGTCGAACTGACTTTATTCCTTGCGCTCTTTGTATTCATTATTTTCATCATTCGTTACGGTTGCTTTTTTGGGATTTTTCCCGCTGCCGTAAATAGTAATCGGCTCGTTGCCGCCCCGCACTTTATGCGCCCCTAAGCTGTCAAAGCTTTTTCTCATGTCGTTAGACAGCCATTTATAGGCGTTTTGTGAAAGAATGATGCTGTAACCCAGCCGTTTACTCAAACTTTCCAGCCGACTGGCTTTGTTCACCGCATCACCGATAATGGTGTATTCATAACGTTCTTCAGAACCGATCGTGCCGCCGATAACCGAGCCGAAATCAATGCCCACACCTGATTCGGGGTGCATGGAATTAGGCATAAAAAAGTCGGTACTGTGTTTGATGATGGCTAAACTGGCGTTTACCGCATCTTCCACTGGGTTGCCATCGCTTTCCAAGCCGAAAATAGCTAATACGGCATCGCCCATAAATTTGTTGATAATACCGTTATGTTCACTGATAACGCTGCTGATGTCGGCAAAATAGACATTCAAAAACAGAATGATTTCTTCTGCCGAAGCCGATTCACCCAAGCTGGTGAAGCCGCGTAAGTCACAGAATAAAATGGCGACGTTATAGGTTTGCCCTTGTTTGAGCAATTGCTCATCGGTGTTGAGCAGTTTATTCATGATATTGGCACCGACGCTTTTTTCCAGCGTTCGATACAGACGATCTCGGTCGCGCAATCGTTCAATCATGGCGTTGTGGTAGCTTGCCAGCAATGCCAGTTCATCGTCACTGACGGTGGGTATGACGACATCAAAACGTCCGTCTTCAACACGACTCAGGATGTTGAACTGCATTCCTACCACATAAATAAAATTACGATGGAACAGGTAGAGTAAATAACAGGATAAGGAGACAATAATCACACTGATAAATAGCAGTCCGATAAAATCGTGTTTATCAGGCTGTATCGCATGAGCCAACCATATCAAGCTGAAAATCAATAAATCAACGGCTAACAGGGACAGCAAAAAATAACGTAATTTGACACCTGCCGGTACGATTTGAGTAATATTTTTCGGTTCGGCACCCTGATAACTTTTAATATGGTGGTATTCAACTTCTAATGAAATACCGAGTGCTATGTAAAAACCGATGCCGATAATCGCAACAACGGCTTTGCTGACAAAAATCAGCGGATGATGAAGCAGTTGCGCCTCAATCAGGGTCGCTACCAAAGCAGTAAAGAGATACGGCGATAAATCAAAGACAAGCTGTTGGGTTTGATTTTTTATAAACGATAAGGTGTGAATCCAAACAGGACGTTTAAAGCGAAACACGGCACTTGCGGCAATAAGGCATAAGCCTGCGGTACAGATAACAGGAAAAATCTCCCAAAACGTTGGCGGGCGTAAACTAATCATCAGGTAGGATAGGATAATAACCAATCCCAGTAGATGATATTCAAAAACAATTTTTTTAGTTATCAGAGGGGTAGGGTTGCTCATAGTCTGTGGCGGTATTTTTAGTCTGGGTGATACACAGTGTTTGCTAACATTTACAGATAGCAACCATAGGTATTTTAGTAGATATTACTTCAGAATGTCCCGAAAACCTTATTATATTGAGCGAATGCAAGCAATCAGTACATAAAAATCGTGAATAAGAAAAGATCAGCTGGTAGACTTCCGCGCTCGCTTCTTGTTAGCCGATATAAATAGGCAAGAAAAATATCAGTTGTTCATTAAAGGACAAAGATACCAGATTGCGGCTTTAAAGAAAGCGGATAACAAAAATAAAAATAGCATCACGCTTTATATGGCAGGCATTCTGCCGAATTATGCACACGCAGAGACAACAAACACCATGATGTTACAAAATGAATTTGTTAATTGGTTCAGGGCTTCATCGCCTTACATTCACGCACACCGCAACAAGACATTTGTTATTTCTTTTGGTGGTGAAGCCGTATTGGATGTAGGTTTTGAATACCTGATGCAGGATTTTGCCTTGCTAAGTAGCCTAGGTATCCGCTTGGTATTGGTGCATGGCATCCGTCCGCAGATTGACCAGCGGCTGGCTAAACTTAACGTTCCCGCACTGTTTCATCAGCATTTACGCATTACCGACGATTTGGCATTGCAATGTGTGAAAGAAGCGGCAGGCTTGGTGCGGGTAGAAATTGAGGCATTGTTATCAATGGGCTTGGCAAATTCACCGATGGCAGGTGCTGGGCTTAAAGTCGCTTCAGGCAATTTTGTTACTGCCAAACCGATTGGTGTTATTGATGGTATTGATTATTGCCACACGGGCGAAGTGCGTCGTATTGATAGTGTGGCGATTCATACCCAGCTGGATCAAAATAACGTAGTGTTAATATCGCCTATCGGTTATTCACCCAGCGGTGAAGTGTTCAACCTGTCGGCTGAACAAGTTGCCACTGCGGTGGCAATTGCGTTAAAAGCGGAAAAACTGGTGTTATTAACCGAACAACCCTGTTGTAATCCTGTTAATGGTCAGCCCGTGCAGCAAATGACCACCGATGAAGCGGAGACATTTTTACAGCAACACCCCGACATTGATAACAGCATAAGATTATCACTGAAAGCCGCCGTACAAAGTTGCCAAGCAGGTATCGAACGCGTACATTTGCTGAATCGGGCAACCAATGGCGTATTATTGCTGGAATTGTTCAGCCGTGATGGGGTCGGTACGCTCATCAGTTCAACCGCCTACGAAGAATTGCGTCCTGCGACTTTAAACGATATAGGCGGTATTCTGGAACTGATTAAGCCGCTGGAGCAACAAGGTATCTTGGCGAAACGCTCGCGGGAGAAAATTGAAATGGAACATGGCGATTATATTGTGCTGGAGAGAGACGGGCTGATTATTGCCTGTATTGCCTTGCACGCTAATGTGGAATGCGGGTTTGGTGCGCTGGCGTGTCTTGCCGTTCATGCCGATTATCGGGGCGCGGCGCGGGGCAATCGCTTGCTGGATGCGGCGTATCAAAAAGCCGGACAGCTGCATCTGAAAACCTTATTTGTGTTATCCACACAAACCATGCACTGGTTTATTGAACGGGGATTTTTGTTATCTGAGTTTAACAGTCTTCCTGAACCTCTCAAGGTGCTATACAATCCACAGCGAAATTCTAAAATCCTGTGCAAACATCTTGAGTAGTGCATTTATGATACAAAATTCAGACTTTTTGTCGATATTGCAAATAACCGATATGCACATTCTGCGTCATGCGGGTGAAACATTGGTGGGTATTGATACCGAGCATTATTTTCATGCCGTGCTTGAACTGGCGTTTTCGACTCATGCTTATTTTGATCTGGTGCTGGTGACAGGTGATTTGGCGCAAATTCCGTGTTCGGCAAGCTACCAGCGCATTTTAAATCGCCTCGAAGCGTATCACACCCCGTGTGTTTGCTTACCTGGTAATCATGACGATTTTGCACTCATGCAGCGGCTGTTCAATACTGACAATGTCAGTTGCCGTAAACAAACGCTACTGGGAAACTGGCAGATTATTTGTTTAAACAGCCAGATAGTGGGATCGGCAGGCGGGCGGTTGGCGAAGGACGAATTAGATTTATTGAAACACTGTTTAGAAAGCTATCCGACGCATTACACGCTGATTGCGGTGCATCATCATTGTCTGCCCACAGACAGCGAGTGGATGGATACCATGACCATCGAAAATCATGATGAATTTCTCGCCATTATCCAGCAGCACCCGCAAGTAAAAGTCATTACCACAGGGCATATCCATCAACTGATGGACAGTTACTGCGGCGCAGTGCGTGTATTCGGTACACCATCAACCTGCTTTCAATTTACCCCTAACAGCCGAAAATTCGGTATCGACAACACCGCTCCGGGTTATCGGATGATGCAGCTGTATGCCGATGGGCGGGTTGAATCTGCGATTACTCGCTTGCCTGAACCGTTAGCGGGCTTACAAGCCAATACTAAAGGTTATTGACTGCCTGTCTTTTGAGCAAGGACAGGCTTAACAATTTATTCTTGCGTAGTAACAGGCATTAAAATACTGCTCAGTTCAGTCATGGCGCGTTGATAAACTTTACGCTTGAAATACACCACGTTATTGAGCGGTTCCCAATAATCTACCCACCGCCAGCTGTCAAATTCGGGCTTGCTGCAATGGTCAAAACGCACTGCCGAATCACTGCCCAGCAAGCGCAACATAAACCAGATCTGCTTTTGCCCGATGCACAACGGATGAGAGTTTTTGCGAATATAACGCTCGGGCAATTGATACCTTAGCCAATAACGAGTGCGTCCGAGAATTTGTACATGGTGCTGTTGCAAGCCTGTTTCTTCCCATAATTCTCGATACATCGCAGTTTCAGGGTCTTCATCGTCATTGATGCCGCCTTGCGGAAATTGCCAAGCGTCCATACCCATCCGTTTTGCCCAAAACACGCGACCCTCATTATTGCAAAGGATGATGCCCACATTTGGCCTGTATCCTTTTGAGTCTATCATGTTAAAACCTGTCATTTACCTTCCCTATCGCCTAATCTTGCATATAATGCAGTTGCGATGACAGGGCGGGTAGTTTGTAATTGCCGCCATTGTTCCACAAAAAAACACCAGATACCATAGGGCGTAACGCTTTTAATTACATCACACAGGATTCACCATGAGTTTAGCGATTTTTGATTTAGATAATACCTTGATAGCCGATGACAGCGACTATTTATGGGGGCAATTTCTGGTCGATAGAGGTATCGTTGATAAGGCGCAATACGAACACGCCAACGCCAAGTTTTACGAGGATTATCGCCAAGGCACACTGGATATTGTGGAGTTTCTGAATTTTTCTCTGCAACCGTTAGCCGATAACGAACCTGAGCAACTGTATCAATGGCGAGCGCAATTTATTGCTGACATCATTACGCCGATACTATTGAAACCTGCGCAACAACTGATTGATAAACACAAAGCAAGAGGCGATACCCTGCTGGTGATTACCGCCACTAACCGCTTTGTTACCGAGCCGATTGTCAAACTGTACGGCATAGATAATTTACTCGCCACCACGCCAGAATTTATTGACGGTCGCTATACAGGCGGATTTATGGGAGTGCCGTGTTTTCGTGAAGGTAAAGTGACGCTATTGGAAGCGTGGCTGGAAAATTCGCCGCATACGCTGGAAGGTAGCTGGTTTTACAGCGATTCGCACAATGATTTGCCGCTGTTGAGTTTAGTGGATAATCCTGTGGCGGTTGATCCTGATGAAAAACTGGCGGAAGCCGCCAAGCAAGCCGACTGGTCAATTATCAGTTTGCGCAACAATCACTGCCCGACAGAACATTTTCATAAATAAGGGATGCAGCAGCCTGATGGGGCGGTTATTAACTGCCCCATTTTTTAATATAGGCGCGATACGTTTTCTGCCACTCCTCTGAACCAAAAGCTCCGCTACTTTGATGTGTCAAGCAAATAGGCCATGTTCCTAAGCGCAAGCCATGTTGTCTTGCCGTGCGGCAAAAATCCAAATCGTAAAAATGAAAATTGAATTGCGGATCAAACAATACGCCGCTTTTTTTCAGTGCTGTTTTATTAGCCGCAAGAAAAAGCCCGTCCAGCAATTCACACGCCGCAGGTACGACACCGAATGAAGAAATCTGCCCCAGTGGTTGCTGCCCGTGTGCGATTAACCCCGACAGATTGGCTCTATCATCAATGGTAAATTTGTTGTCTATGTATCCCCAGCCCATTTGAAAGGGAACAGTGCGCTGATTGCCCGCAACACCGATGACATCATAGCTTTTCAAGCCTTCGATAATGCGGTCTACGAAAAAGCAATCATCAATCCACACATCATCATGAATAAATACAATGATGTCGTTGCCTGTATCGGCGGTGATATAGTCATTATAGAGGGAGGAAAGTCCGCGTTTATTGTCAAACGCGGCACCTAACACCAGATTATTGCCGTAGCCTATCCGTTGTAGAGAAATGCCCAGCGCGGATGTATTCCAAAAGTCTTGTTCTGATAACCGTGTTGCGGTAATGACTTCAATCATGAAACATTCCTGTCGTCGTTAGAAAATGGGCTGATTTAACTCAGCCCATTACACACAAATGTTAATCCAGATTATCAGTGACCGCACCCAATGACGCAGAATTAACCAGCTTGGCGTATTTAGCCAATACGCCGCGTGTGTAGCGTGGAGCGGGTTGTTGCCATGATGTTAAACGTTGGGCGATTTCAGCGTCATCAACGTGTAATTTCAATTCATTGTTTTCCGCATCAATCGTGATGGTGTCGCCTGTTTGCACAATCGCCAATGCACCGCCGACGAAGGCTTCTGGGGTGATGTGTCCGACCACAAAACCATGCGTACCGCCTGAAAAACGCCCGTCGGTAATTAACGCCACTTCTTTACCCAAACCTTTACCCATAATTGCAGAAGTCGGCGACAGCATTTCACGCATACCCGGCCCGCCTTTTGGCCCTTCGTAACGAATGACAATCACATCGCCTTTGACGATGTCGCCGTTCAGAATACTTTTTAGAGCGAGTTCTTCGGCATCAAATACTTTCGCTGTACCTGTAAACGTTAAGCCTTCTTTACCCGTGATTTTAGCAACCGCGCCACCGACAGCTAAGTTGCCGTACAATACGACTAAGTGACTGTCTTTTTTAATCGGATGTTCCATATCATGAATGATGTCTTGTTCCGCAGGATACGGAGCAACATCGGCTAGATTTTCAGCCAAGGTTTTACCTGTCACGGTTAAGCAGTCGCCGTGTAGCAAGCCTTTGTCCAACAGCATTTTCATTAACGGTTGAATACCGCCGACTTCGACTAATTCTGCCATTGAATAATGACCGCTGGGTTTTAAGTCCGCCAGCATCGGGACGTGTTTGCCGATACGGGTAAAATCATCGAGTTGAATATCGACTTTAGCCGCGTTTGCCATTGCTAAAATGTGCAGTACCGCATTGGTTGAACCGCCTAAAGCGATAACAACGGTAATCGCATTTTCAAAGGCTGCTTTGGTCATGATGTCGCTGGGCTTAATGTCTTTTTTCAGCAGTTCTAATACTGCTGCACCTGCGCGTTCACAATCTTTTTGTTTGTCTTCGGAAATTGCCGCTTGTGCGGAGCTGTTCGGTAAGCTCATGCCCAAGGCTTCAATCGCCGATGCCATTGTGTTGGCGGTGTACATACCGCCGCATGAACCTGCACCCGGAATCGCTTTGGCTTCAATTGCCGCCAGTTCAGCATCATCAATTTTGTTGTTAGCGCGTGCGCCGACCGCTTCAAAGACTGATACTACGTCGAGTTTTTTATTGTTATGGCAACCTGACAAAATCGTGCCGCCGTACACAAATACCGCAGGACGGTTTAAGCGCGAAATGGCAATCATGCAACCGGGCATATTTTTATCACAGCCACCAATAGCGACCACGCCATCAAAGCCTTGGCAACCGACCACGGTTTCAATCGAATCAGCAATGACTTCACGCGACACCAGCGAGTATTTCATGCCTTCCGTACCCATCGAGATACCGTCGGAAATGGTGATGGTGTTGAAAATAACCGCTTTACCATTGGCTTGATTAACGCCAAGAGCCGCTTGATCCGCCAGTTTGTTGATGTGCATATTGCACGGGGTCACCATGCTCCATGTGGAAGCGATACCGATTTGCGGTTTTTTAAAATCGTCGTTGCTGAAACCGACCGCGTGTAACATGGCGCGGCTGGGTGCGCGCTCCATGCCGTCTACGACTAGGGAAGAAAAGGGTCGGGTGTTGTGGTCGTCTGAATGAGCCATTATATATTCTCGTGGATTGATTTGTTGTCCACGAAAAGCCCGAAAGACACGCAAAGGTAAGCTATTGTAAACGGCTGTATTTTTCGTGCTGTTGGTGTTTTTCGTGGACAGAAAAAGTTAATAAGTATCCCAGCCGCTTTTACGCCGCCAGCTGATTTTGGGTAGAATAAAGCCTAAGAAAATACCGATAATCACCAGCGCACCGCCGTATAACAGCCAATCTTGATCGGAGGTCTTTTTTAACATTTCGTTGTCTAATCTGAGCTGTTCCAATTCTTTCGCACTATTGACAACAGTCTCTTGCAGTCGATCATGATCCTCTTTTAACTGCACGGCGTTTGCCGCAGTGGATTTTAATTCTTTCAGTTCACGGCTGAGTTGGTCGCGTTCATTGGCTAAGGATTTTTCCAGCGTTGTGCCGGGAGTAATGGCTTCGGTTGCCTTGGCTAATTGTTCTTTCAGTGTGCTGATTTCTGTTTGCAATAACACAAGGTTTTTATTGGCGGTATCTTTAGCATCCTGTTCGGGCGGCTCTTTTTTGGTGTATTTGGCTTTGATATAGCCGTCTGTACCGTCAATCAAATGGACTTTGATGAAACCGTTTCTCAGTTGTTCGCCGACCACGGTGACCGATGTGCCGGTCGGTAATACTTTTAGTACAGGGGCATAACTGTTTGCCGCGCTTCTGAGAGCTAAATTGGTATCGTCAGCGACATATAGAATATCGGCTTGTGCTGAACCCAAAGTGATAAGTGAGATAAGAAACGCAAGATATAATTTTTTCACGGGACTCTCTGTGGTTAATAATCGGTTGATAACAATAGTCGCGTTATTGTTTACACAGCAAAAATTCCAACAAGGCTTTTTGTGCGTGTAAGCGATTTTCAGCTTCTGGGAAAATGACGCTTTGCGCACCATCAATGACCTCTGCGCTGACTTCTTCACCACGATGTGCGGGCAGACAGTGCATAAACAAGGCATCAGGGTGAGCTGCCTGCATTACCTTAGCATCAACTTGGTAGTCTTTAAAGGCTATTTCACGTTGTTTTTGTTCTTCTTCCTGTCCCATGCTTGCCCAGACATCGGTGACGATTAAATCGGCGTGATGCGCGGCGGCGATAGGGGTGTCGAAAAATTTAATTCGTTCACCTGCGGCAGCAACAATGGCAGCATCGGGCATATAACCAGCTGGACTGGCAATATGCAGGGTAAAGTCCAAGACGGTGGCGGCATGAATATACGAGTGACACATATTATTGCCATCACCAATCCACACCACGGTTTTGCCTTGAATATCGCCGCGCAATTCAAAATAAGTTTGCATATCGGCGAGTAACTGACAGGGATGCTGTTCATCCGTTAAGCCGTTAATCACAGGGACGCTGGAGTATTTGGCAAACGTGGTCACGGTTTCATGGCTGTTGGTTCTGAGCATGATGCCGTCAACCATGCTGGAGATGACTTTGGCACTGTCGGATAACGGTTCGCCGCGTCCTAATTGGGTGTCGCGCGGCGACAAAAACAACGCATTACCGCCAAAATGACTCATGCCCGCTTCAAAGGAAATGCGGGTGCGCGTGGATGATTTTTCAAAAATCATGGCAAGCACTTGACCCTTTAGCGGTTGGTAATTCGGATCACGGTGGTTTTTAAGTTCAATGGCGCGATGAATTAAGCGACGGAATTCGTCGCCGGTTAAATCAAGTAGGCTGATGAAATGTCTGGGATTCATGGTGGTCTTAGTGTGCGGCAGATAGGGTATATTCTTGGATAAGAGTCGCTAAAGTGTCTATAAGATGCTGAATTTGTTCGGCATTGATGACTAGCGGCGGCAATAAACGAATCGTTTTTTCATTGGTGACATTGATTAATAACCGCTTGTATAACGCAAGCGAAACTAATTCTGCACAGGGTTTATCGAGTTCAATACCAATCATCAAGCCTTTATGGCGAATATCAACAATGTGGGTATTTTTCTGTAATATTCGGCTTAAGGCTTTAGCAATTTGCTGACCTTTTAACTCGGCTTGTTCAATAAGATTTTCCGCATCCAGCGTGGCTAATACTGCCAATGCCGCACTGCACGCTAACGGATTGCCGCCAAAGGTAGAGCCGTGATTGCCTGCGGTGAGTATCGTTGCAGCTTTACCACGCGCCAAACACGCGCCTATCGGTACGCCATTGCCCAGTGCTTTTGCCAGTGTGCAGACATCGGGAAGGATGCCGTTATGCTGGAAACACAAAAATTTGCCTGTCCGTCCGATGCCCGTTTGAATTTCATCCAGCATCATCAATAAGTCATGCTCATCACATAAGGCACGGATGTGATTGAGATAATCATCGGCAGGAATGTTTACCCCGCCTTCGCCCTGAATCGGCTCAACCAATACCGCGACAATGTTGTTATTATTGCTAATCGCCTGTTTAATGGCGGGGATGTCGTTATACGGCACACGCACAAAACCTTCGACTAACGGCGCAAAGCCTTGTTGTACTTTCGCATTGCCCGTCGCACTCAGCGTTGCCATTGTCCGTCCATGAAAACTTTTTTCCATGACGATGATGGCAGGGGAATCTATACCGCGTTCATGCCCGTATTTTCGCGCCAGTTTAATCGCCGCTTCATTGGCTTCCGCGCCCGAATTACTGAAAAATACGTTATCCATGCCGCTTTTTTCAATCAGCTTGTCGGCTAATTGTTCTTGCACGGCGATGCCATATATATTGGAAGTGTGCAGCAGTTTTTCGCTTTGCGCACAAATTGCCCGATGCACCGCAGGATGGGCGTGTCCGAGATTACAGACCGCAATGCCTGATAACGCATCCAGATAACGGTTATTGTTGTCATCCCATAACCACGCGCCCTGACCGCGTGCAAAAGTCACGGGTAAACGTTGATAGGTTGGCATAATATGGCTAGTCATAACGGTTATAGTTACCCAATAAAAAAATGTTTGATTATAAGTTTCTTGCAGCAGACAGGCAAGTATTGCATCAGCCCATTTTGAAGCCGGCAAAAAAACCCACTGCCCCGCTGGCACCTTTGCTGGTGATGCTGGATAAACGATTGACTAAAAACGTGCTGGATGATTTTGCCGCATCGGTTGCGGCATCGGCAGCGTGTTGCAGTCCTGCATCATCAATATGGACAACGCCGTAATACTCGCTGACAAACAGTAACACAATGATGCCGCCACCGATAAATAATGCGGTTTTGAGCATTTTTTTCGCAAAATAACCGACTGCCATGCCGATGATGAAAGGTGCGCCGACACTGCCCAGCAAAAAAGGCGTAGAAAAAAAATCATTGGACGACGCGGCATCGACTGCATTGTTGTTCATAAAGTAAGGGTTCCGTTATGGTGATTGAGAGGTGGTTTTTTAAAACAAGCGGCGATTTTAGCCTTGTTGCGTAAAAAAGTGTAAAAATCCATAATTGGTTATGAAAAATGGAAAAATATCTGATGTTATGCACAAGAAATATTGTCCACGAAAGACATGAACAGCACGAAAAATAATAGATCTGCGGTGTTCCATGCGGAGTAAAACAGTTGAAGCCTGATGTTGGCTGTTTTTACTATGCCAACTGTTTGTTTTTAAAATATTTTCCTGCATTTATAGGTACTTTGGCTATCCATCAATCGGAGTCAAAAATATGACTGGACGGCACATGACCTCCAAAATGTGTGTTGGATTGCTCATCGCAGAGGTTGATTTTTTTCGAGCCTTTCGTGGACTGTTGCTTTTCCATGCGTAACATCAATAAGTAAATAATATTGTAATAATTGCTATGCTATAAAATCCAATTCAAACAACATAGGCGTGTTATGGCGACAACGGAATATGATTTTGACCCGAGTTATGGGTATACCTTACCGCAGCTATTAGCAGTTGCAACACCGAAAGAACCTAAAGATTTTGATGCTTTTTGGCAACGTCGCTATCAAAACGCATTAACGATTAAACCCAATCCGCAAAGCAAAATCATCAGTAATAATGAACAGGGCTGGCGGGTATTCGAAATCAGTTACACGTCTACTGATAACTTCCCCGTTCGCGGCTGGTTATTACTGCCGAGCAGCGGTGTGATTAAACGCGGCTTTGTCATCGGTCATGGTTATGGCGGTCGTGATGCGCCCGATTTCCATTTGCCGTTTAACGATGCCGCGTTGTTGTTTCCCTGTTTTCGCGGTTTAGGACTCAGTGCCGCGCCCACCATTTCTTCCGATCCGCATTGGCACGTTTTACATGATATTCATCAGACCGACCGTTATATTCTCAGCGGTTGTGTGGAGGATGTATGGTTGGGTGTGAGTGTGTTATTACAATTATTTCCCAAACTGGCAGGGCATCTGGGGTATTTGGGCATTAGTTTTTCAGGCGGCATCGGCGCGTTGGCGTTGGCATGGGAGCGGCGTATCTCGCGTGGTCATATTAATATACCGACCTTCGGGCATCATCCGCTGCGTTTACGCTTACCCACACGCGGCAGTACGCACAGCCTACAGCAGTTTTATTGCACGCATAAAAAACAAACGCTGAATGTGCTGCGTTATTACGATGCGGCTCTTGCGGCAAAGCGAATAACGATGCCGCTACATTGTGCCTGTGCGTTGTTTGATCCTTTTGTTGCGCCGCCTGCACAATTTGCTATTTATAATGCTCTGCCCGCTGAAAAAGAACTGTTCGTCTTAAATGCAGGGCATCATTCATACCCTGAACAGGAACAGCAAACGCAACAACTGATTGCCGAACTCGATGCGTTTTTCGCACCGCTGAGTCACTAACCTTACAATTTTTAAGAGACGAGTAGTTACATGAATCGGGAATATCATAAATGGTGGAGCGCGCAATTACAGCGCGATATGGAATTATTGGTATTTGGTCATGCGGGTGCAAAAGTATTGGTTTTTCCCACTCGAAGAGGTCGGTTTTATGAATACGAAAACATGGGCATGGTGAATGTACTGGCTGACAAAATAGAGCAGGGGCATTTGCAACTTTACTGTGTTGATAGCGTGGATGCGGAAAGTTTTTATTGTGATTGGGCGCATCCATCGGGTCGTATTCAACGCCATATCGCGTTTGAAGATTACATTTTGAATGAAGTATTGCCCTTCATGAATGACAGAAACCCGCATGAGTGTGTCATCTCGCACGGCTCAAGTCTTGGTGCGTTTCACGCCACCAATATCGTGTTGCGGCATCCGCAGCTATTTAAAAAACTGGTCGCGTTTTCAGGGCGTTATGATTTGACGCTGGCTGTCGAAAGTTTTAATGACCTGCTCGATGGGTTTTATAACGAGGATGTGTATTTCCATACCCCCAGCCATTTTTTACCCAATCTGGATTGTAATTTATATTTAAGCCATTTACGGAATCTGGACATTATTTTCACCATCGGCGATGAAGACCCGTTTTTGGATAACAACAAACAATTAAGCGCGATTCTGCATCAAAAAGGTATTAAGCATCAATTTTTAATCTGGGAAGGCAGGGCGCACAGACCGCGTTGCTGGCGACGTATGGCAGCGATTTATATGTGAATACCCGTGTCTTGTTTGACACCATCGACAGTAAGCCTAGAATACACACTTTTTGTACCTTAATTCCTATTCGGAGCAACTTATGGCAAAGCAATACAGTTATTCATTTCACAAAGGCGATGGAAAAAACAAAGTATTACTCGGTGGCAAAGGCGCGAATCTCTGTGAGATGACCCAAATCGGTTTAAACGTACCGCCCGGATTTGTTATCAGTACCGAAGCCTGTTTGGATTATTTACAAGCGCAACAACTGCCCGATGGCTTAATGGCGGAAGTCAAACAACAAATTGCAGGCATTGAAGCAGCCAGCGGTAAACAATTCGGCTCGCGTGTTAAACCGTTGCTGGTGTCGGTGCGCTCAGGTTCGGCAATCTCCATGCCGGGTATGATGGACACCATTTTAAACTTGGGTTTAAACCAAGACACGCTGCAAGGTCTGATTGAAGAAACCCAAGACCCGCGTTTTGCGTATGATGCCTATCGCCGCTTTATTCAATTATTCGGCAAAGTCGCGTTAGGTATTCACGATGAAAAATTTGACGAGCATTTTGCCAACGTCAAACGCCAAGCGGGTATTAAAGCCGACGTGGCTTTGGATGCCGCCCACCTGAAAGAAATCAGCGAATTATTCTTACAAGTTGTGCAGGATGAAACGGGCAAACCGTTCCCTGAAGACGTATATGAACAACTGGAAATTTCTATTAAAGCGGTATTCAATTCATGGGACGGTAAACGTGCGGTCGATTATCGCCGTGAATTTCACATCACCCCGAAAATGGCAAACGGCACAGCGGTCAACGTGGTCACGATGGTGTTCGGCAACATGGGCAACGACTGCGCCACTGGTGTGGGCTTTACCCGTAATCCGGGTACGGGCGAAAACGAAATGTACGGTGAATATCTGGTGAATGCCCAAGGTGAAGACGTGGTGGCAGGGATACGCACGCCCAAACCCGTGCATGAATTAGCCATAGAAATGCCTGATTTATATGAACAATTAGTTGAACTGCGCAACAAACTGGAAACCCATTACCACGAAGTGCAAGACTACGAATACACCATTGAACGCGGCGTACTGTACTGTTTACAAACCCGCAACGGCAAAATGAATGCCGCCGCGATGGTCAGAACCTCCGTGGAAATGGTCGCCGAAGGACTTATCAATAAAGAACGCGCCTTATTGCGCATTGATCCAGAATGGCTGGAACAACTGCTGCATCCACAATTAGACCCAGATAACAAAGTCAAACCCTTGGCACAAGGTCTGCCCGCCTCCCCCGGTGCGGCGTGTGGTAAATGCGTATTTGAAGCCGATGCCGCTGAAATTATGGGACGCTCAGGCGAAAAAGTGATTTTAGTGCGTGAAGAAACCAAGCCCGAAGACATCCACGGTTTTTTTGCTTCACAAGGTATTTTAACCAGTCGCGGCGGCAAAACCTCACACGCGGCAGTGGTCGCGCGGGGTATGGGGAAAGCCTGTGTCGCAGGTGCGGAAGACATTAAAATCGACGTTAAAACCCGTTCCGCCGTGATTGGCGATACCCGTCTACGCGAAGGCGACATCATCACCATCGACGGCACGACGGGTAACATTTATCTGGGTGAAATCGCCACCATCGAACCGCGCGTATCGCATGAATTACATACCTTGCTCGGCTGGGCAGACAGTGTCGCCACGCTGAAAGTTCATGCCAATGTTGACACGCCCGAACGCGCTAAAATGGCAGCCGATTACGGCGCGGCAGGCATCGGTTTATGCCGTACTGAACGGATGTTCAATGCCAAAGAACGCTTGCCGTTGGTTATCGACATGATTCTGTCCGAAGATTGTGAAACCCGCAAAATCGCACTGGATAAACTGTTTCCGATTCAACGTGATGACTTTATCGAGCTGTTCACCGCCATGTCGCCTCATGCCGTGACGGTGCGTCTATTAGATCCGCCGATGCACGAATTTTTACCCAGCGAGCATCAATTACAAGACGAAATCAACGCTCTGCAACATTATGAAACCATCGTCAAAGGTCAGCGCGTGACGTTGGACACGCTAGGAATGCAGCAGGACGCATTACCCGCGCCGTTCGATAACCTGAACGAAGAAATTATCAACAGCGCGATACTGAAAAAACAATTGATGCTGAAAAAAGTGCTGGATTTGTACGAAGTCAACCCGATGTTAGGTCATCGCGGTGTGCGTTTGGGCATGAGTTATCCTGAAATTTACAAAATGCAAATCCGTTCGATATTGGAAGCGGCGGCAATTTGTATGCAGCAAGGTATCGAAATCACCCCTGAAATCATGGTGCCGCAAGTCATCACTTCGCAAGAACTCAAACAAGTCAAAGCCTACGTTGATGAAGTCCAGCAAGACGTAGAAAGCCGTCACAATCTCACCTTGAAATTCAAATTCGGCTCAATGGTGGAAACTGTCCGCGCCTGTACCCGCGCAGGCAAACTGGCAGAAATCGCGGAATTTTTCTCGTTTGGTACCAACGATTTAACCCAAGCCACCTTCTCATTCTCCCGCGAAGACGCAGAAAACAAATTCCTGCCTTTATACAACGAAGCGGGTTTGTTGGAAGATAATCCGTTTGATGTGCTGGACGTAAAAGGTGTAGGTCAGTTAATGAAAATGACCGTAGACCTCGGCAGAGCCACACGCCCCGACATTAAAATCGGCATCTGCGGCGAACAGGGCGGACATCCGCAATCTATCCGTTTCTGTCACCACATCAAACTCAACTACGTTTCCTGTTCCGCACCGCGCATTCCAATCGCCCGTTTAGCGGCGGCTCATGCGAAGTTGCTGGAAGACAGTTACACGCTGGATTGATAAAACTACTGTAGGTTACGCATCGCATCACTACCCACAGTTAATGATTTTTAGTTTTAATTCAAACTGTTACATTCGTAGGTTGGGTTAGATTTATTTCTGCGATAGCGGAAATAAATCGTAACCCAACATTGCACTGTGTCCACTACCGTTAAACCCCAGCGGGGTAAAATGTTGGTAGCCCAAGGGTTTAGATGACTTCATAGCCCCGTAGGGGTGAAATGTTGATGAGCATAAACATTTCGCCCCTACGGGGCTTGGTTGCGTTTATATTTTATTGCTACAACCATTTCACCGCTACGCGGTTACGGACAATCAGGCTTAACTGTGAGCAGTGACGCATTGCGTACCCCTGCAACTGACTAATCCTGTTCCTGATTCATCATGTGCGTCGCCAATTCTTGCAACGCATTTCTAAGATTGGTTTCCAGCCTTGGATCCATCGGCGTTTCTGCGATGGCTTTATTCATGCACAGCATCCACTGGTCGCGTTCTGCTTCGCCAATAGCGAACGGAAAATGCCGCGCCCGCAGCATCGGATGCCCGTATTCTTGCGCAAACAAATCAGGGCCGCCCAGCCAACCAGACATAAACTTGAATAGCTTGCTGTTGGCAGAGCTAAGGTCGGGCTGGTGTATGGCGCGTATGCCTTCTGCTTCTGGCAGGGTGTCCATGTAGAAGTAAAAACGGTCTACCAACTGGCGGATAGCTGGTTCGCCGCCGATGACATCGTAAGGGGTGATGCTTGTCATTATTACGCTCTTTAATTTTGATGAGCTGTTTATACTATAGCGGGTCGATGGGCGGGTCAAACGTTGCATCTGTTGACGACGCTCCATTATCTGCTGACGACAGTGGGAAAATTAAGCGGTTGTTAACCGTTTGTCGGGAACTGCGCGCTTATTCAGTCGTCAAAAATAAACTATGCGATATAACCCAGTGACTGCGGCATATCACTTATTTTTGTTCATAAAATCATTAAAACCCTATTGAATATCAGTTTTTTCTAATATAAACTCTGAACATTATTCCATGTTGGAATAAGTCATCAAGAAGACGATTTTGTCTGAGGAGCTATTATGTCTACGCATTATTCCCGTCGTCGTTTTTTAACCCATTCCAGTGTGGGTTTACTGGCTTTTGCAGGTTTGCCGCGCGTGTTGCAGGCGATGGAAGGGATGCACGGAATGCCGAAACTCAGCCCTAATAAAGCCTCACCTAATTTTAAGCCTGATGTCGAATTTGAACTGTTTTGTAAGCCTGATTGGGTGTCGATTTTACAAGGCAAAAAAACGTGGGTGCAGAAGTATTCCGCGCGTTTACTGCAAGGCCCGAAAGACACGCTCACTGAGATAGCAGGCTCGTATCTTGGGCCGATTATCCGCTTGAAAAAAGGGCAGAAAGTCCGCATTCATTTACATAATGAACTCATTCAACCCACCGTCACGCACTGGCACGGATTACACGTTCCTGCCGAGATGGACGGGCATCCGCAATACACGATAGAACCCAATGAAACCTTGGTGTATGAATTTGAAGTGCTGAACCGCGCGGGCATGAACATTTACCATCCGCACCCGCATGAACTCACTGCACGACAGGTGTATCATGGGTTGGCAGGCACTATCATTGTCAACGATGACGAAGAAGCGGCGTTAGACCTGCCCTCAGGCGAATATGAAATCCCCATCGTGATTCAAGATCGCCGTTTCGATGGCGACAATCAACTGGTGTACGCAGGACACATGCGCGACCGCATGATGGGCTATTATGGCGACCGCGTACTGGTCAATGGTAAGCTGGATTTTCAATTGGATGTTGCCAGTCGCGCCTATCGCTTGCGGGTATTGAACGGTTCAACCGCTCGCATTTATAAACTGGCGTGGGATGATGGTACGCCTATTACAGTGATTGGTGTCGATGGCGGCTTGTTAGAAAAACCCGAAGTGAAACCCTACATGATGCTTGCTCCAGGTGAACGTTTGGATGTCTGGGCAGATTTTAGCGGTCGCGCCGAAGGCTCACAGATCACTATGCGCAGTGCGCCGTTTTCAGGTGCGTTGCCGAAAATGGGCATGATGCACCACGGCGGCAGTTTAGCGATGGGCAGTGATTACCCTATTTTTACCGTTAAAGTTACCCGCATGGTCAGCGACAGCCCCAAGTTACCGACCCAGCTCAGTAAAATCAACTGGTATAAAGTCAGCGATACCGCCAATCCGAATAAACCGATTCCTATCGCTATTTCCGAAGATCACATGGCAATGCTGCTCAATGGTCGCCCGTATCAATTCAACGATTTTCATGATTTTGAGCGCATTAAAGTCAATACCATTCAACTCATGGAAATTTTCCACGCCCACGGTGGCGGTCATGGCGCGGCATCGCATGAAGGCGGCGAACATGGCGGCGGTATGGGTATGGGCATGATGCACCGAGGCGGCATGGGCATGGGCGGCGGTATGGGAGGCATGGGTATGATGGGTGGTGGTATGGGTGGCGGCATGATGGCTATGGCGCATCCGATACATTTACACGGACAACAGTTTCAGATAGTCAGTCGCAGCGTGAGTGCGGGAACAGAAGCCGATTATGCCACCGTGAAAGACGGTTTTATTGACAGCGGGCTGAAAGATACCGTGCTGGTGATGCCCAATGAAACCGTGCGCATCATCAAACCGTTCCAAGACTTCAAAGGCTTGTTCATGTATCACTGCCACAATCTGGAACATGAAGACATGGGTATGATGCGGGATTTTTCGGTGGAATAGTTGCGTAGGGTGTGCAAACAGCTCTATCATTTGCCCACCCTACTTGACTGCTTATCCCGCAGGTTACAGACCCTACAAAATTTTAAAGGTCATTAAAATGTTTTCTGAGTATGATTTTTTGCTTAAACAATTTAGAGGAGAAGGGGATAATTATTGGAGTGATGTTCTTATTCTAAATGCTATATTTTGTCTAAATAAGTTTAGTGAAAACGAGTGGAGACTCTTAAAATCAGCAGTAAAAGATACCGCGCGTTCTAATGATTGGCTGTGTGCTTGTGCGGAAACTCTATCCGAGGTGGAAGATTTTCATCAAGCCTTTTTTATTCTACTATCGTTAATTTACTCTGACTCACTCAGCGTTCGTCTCGCTGCGCTGGACTCAATAAATTCTCTGCTTTCACAAATTAACGGTAACGATATAAAGGAGAGTGATTTATATAAGTTAAAAGAGATTTTAACTTTATATGAGGATACTAAAGGCATAACTGCCATTATGATAAAGTCATTAAAAGTAAAGCTTGATAAGTTGTTGCTGGCAACCCAGCAGCCATCGTAGTCGAGTCGCGTAGGGTGGGCAACGTTCTTTTGCCCACCCTACAACACTAGCAGGATTTATTCACTTTCCAGCCAACGATACACAGTACCCGCCAAAAACGCGCCGACAATCGGTGCAACCCAAAACAGCCACAATTGTGAAATTGCCCAATCACCTGCAAATAATGCCACAGCCGTACTACGCGCTGGATTTACAGACGTATTGGTGACAGGAATGCTGATTAAATGAATCAGCGTTAAACCCAGACCAATGGCAATCGGCGCAAAACCTTGCGGAGCGCGTTTATCGGTCGCACCCAGAATGATGATTAAAAACATAAACGTCATCACAATTTCAGTCGTCAGTGCAGATACTAAACTATAGCCACCGGGTGAATGTTCGCCATAACCATTGGAGGCAAAACCGCCGATTTCAAAGCCCGCTTTGCCTGTGGCAATCAAATACAACACCGCCGCGCCCAGCAAACCACCTGCCACTTGTGCCAAAATATAAAAACCTAATTCAGACGCAGGAAACCGTCCGCCCGACCACAAACCAATCGACACCGCAGGATTCAAATGGCAGCCCGAAATATGCCCGATTGCAAATGCCATTGTTAAGACCGTCAAGCCAAACGCCAGCGATACGCCCGCAAAACCAATGCCCAGTTGCGGAAATGCCGCTGCAAGTACCGCACTACCGCACCCGCCTAATACCAACCAGAATGTGCCGATAAACTCAGCCGCTAATTTTTTTGATAATGTCATCATAAACCCCTTATTTCGTTGTTAAAAGTTATTATGCTGCGGTCTGACAGTGAGGCTGGGCGGGTGATGTAGCGTATAACTGAATTTCAAAAACACCCATTGCTAACTTCAGTCCGACATGAAAAAGTAGCTTCAAGACAATGGATTAAATGTTTGGTAATGACTGCCAGTCCTTCAAGGACTGGCAGTCATTAATGTCTTTAATCCGTTAGCCCGCAATAAAGCTACTTGTCCGATTTTACCTCAACTTTTCTGAGCTATTGACCATTTTTTGCACACACCTAGCACAACGCCGTGCGGAAAATGCAGATGCCCCCAGTTTATAGTACAATTCAGCATTAAAATTCAGCGGGTAAAGACGATAATGACAGTCATTGCTGCCCCGTAAAACCGTTATTTGCACACTACTTAATGTTGGAGAACCAATGATGAAAACGATGGACGATAGAGATGGCGTTATTTGGATGGATGGTCAATGGACTGAATGGCGGGAAGCCAAAGTCCATGTACTGACGCATACACTGCATTACGGTATGGGAGTGTTTGAAGGGATTCGTGCCTATCAAACCGAACAAGGTACGGCGATTTTCAGACTGCAAGACCACACCGACCGCCTGTTTCGCTCAGCGCAAATTATGAACATCAACATTCCGTTTACCAAAGAGGAATTGAATGTCGCCCATCAAGGTGCGATTGCAGAAAATGGTCTGGACAGTGCCTATATTCGCAGTATGTGTTTCTATGGCTCGGAAGGCATGGGCTTACGCGCCGACAATCTAAAAGTTCATGTCATGGTTGCCGCGTGGCCGTGGGGCGCGTATTTAGGTCAGGAAAGCATCGAAAAAGGCATTCGTATCCGCACCTCATCGTATACCCGCAGTGCGGTCAACAGCACCATGTGCAAAGCCAAAGCCAACGGTAACTACATCAACTCCATGCTGGCATTACAAGAAGCTCTCGCCAACGGTTACGATGAAGCCTTAATGCTGGATCAACAAGGTTTTGTCGCCGAAGGCAGTGCCGAAAATTTCTTTATCGTCCGTAACGGTAAAATTTATACCCCTGAAACCACCTCGGCATTAGAAGGCATCACCCGTGATACCGTCATCACCATCGCCAAAGAACAAGGCTTTGAAGTGATTGAAAAACGCATTACCCGTGATGATGTTTATGTTGCCGATGAAGCCTTCTTCACAGGTTCAGCCGCAGAAGTCACGCCGATTAGAGAATTAGACGGGCGCGTCATCGGCTGCGGCAGTCGCGGCGTGATTACTGAAAAATTACAATCGTTGTATTTTGATTATGTCTATGGTCGCCGTGATGATCATGCGGAATGGTTGACTTACGTTAAATAAAACGGAGTGTCCACGAAAGACACAAAAGACACGAAAAAGGCTTAATCTCGCCGTGTCACTGCCATTAAGTTAAGCCTGACTGGTCGTAACCGCGTAGCGGTGAAATGGTTGTAGCAACAAAATATAAACATAATCAAGCCCCGTAGCGGTGAAATGTGTGTTTCTCATCCAACATTTCACCCCTACGGGGCTATGTTGTATCTAAACACTGAGTCTACAAACATTTTACCCCGCTGGGGTTTTTCCTTAACTGTGGGCAGTGACGCGCCGTGTGGGAACGAGAGAAGATATTAATTTAGGAGTCTAAGTAATGTACAAAATACCCACAGAATTTGACATACCTGATGAAGTACATCGCTTTCAAGATGATAGGGATAAGTTGGGAATGCGTTGTGATATGGATAATTGGTACATTACCGATGAATGGGCTAAACGATTTCAAACGCATTTGGAATGTTTACTGGCAGTTGCCGAAGCGGGTAATCCGTGGGCTCAATATAATATTGGAAGCCTTTATATTTATGGTTATTTGTATAGTTCTGCAAAAGCCTATGAGGAACATTACGAGGATGATGTAATTCAAGGCAGTTTATGGTTAGAAAAAGCGGCTCGCCAAGGTTTTATTGCCGCAGTAGATAATCTTGTCGTTATCGGGCTTGGAGAAGAAGCTAATCGACTTAGGTTAATATCAAAGATGGTAGAGAAAAATCACCCCCAATATATTCAGAAATGGGCGTTAGATGAAAATATCCCTGTTATTCTGCCCTCATTTTTTGAAAAAGTATGGGAAATTGCGTATGGAAACAAAAACTAACGATTCATTGTTTACACGCGACTCGTTGGACTGAGAAAAACTATTACATTCCATAGAAAACGCATCGGAGTAAAATAGCATCAGCCATTTTCAACGAGATACGATGATGACCTCAACCGCCACCCAATACCTAAGCCGTGATGAGTATTTTGCGTTAGATAACGCCGAAGAAAAATATGAATTTTATCAAGGCGAAATTTTTGCCATGACAGGCGGTACGTTTAATCATGCCAAAATTTCGGGTAATACTTTTTCGGCATTCAATGTCAAATTACGCGGTAAATGTTGCCAAGCGACAAATAGCGACATGAGAGTAGAAACGCCGACGGGTTTGATTACTTATCCAGATGTCACCGTATTTTGCGGTAAGCCTGAATTAACTGAAAATCAATGCAGTCTGCTTAATCCTGTCGTTATTATTGAAGTATTATCACCTTCAACACGCCGTTATGATTCAAGCGATAAATTTACCTTATATCGTTCCATTGCAACGTTTAAAGATTATTTATTAATTGATTCTGAAAAAATATTTGTGCAGCATTTTCGTAAAATAGAAAATAACGAATGGGTTTTGCATGATTATCTGGATGTAAATGAAGCGATTTATTTGAATAGTATTGAGGAGGCTATCAGTCTGATGGAAATATACGACAATATTGGTTTTGCCTTATGAAAATCGCTATAGTTAAACTCTCTGCTTTAATACTATAGGATGGGCTGAGATACGAAGCCCATCAATTGCGCCAACAGCAGCATTTCACTCGTTACCACTTCAAGCCTATTTTAATCAATTGGACACTGACATGATTATTTTAAATCAACAAACAGAACAGCAACTATACAAAATAGCGCGTCAAACCAACCAAAACATACAACAATTAATTGAACGCTTTATTGATGACTATCAACAAGAACAGCAAAGTATTAAATTGGCTGATAGTTCTTATGCAGAATACCTAAAGACGGGGGAAAGTTTTTCATTAGAACAAATAAAACAACAAAATGACTTGGCAAATTAATTTTACCCATATTGCTGCAAAACAATTCACTAAGCTTGATAAACCTGTCAAACAGAGAATTATTAATTTCTTGGAACACAGAGTAGCGTTATTAGATAATCCAAAAGAACTTGGTAAGGCTTTACAAGGTGAACTCGCGGAGTATTGGGTATATAGAGTAGGCGATTATAGAGTTTTAACGAAACATGAAAATAAGCAGTTAGTTATTCTGGTTGTTGAAATTGGACATAGAAAAGAAGTTTATAAAAAATTGTGAAAAATACACCCTATCACTAGGTAGCACAGAATGAAAATCGCCATCGTTAAACTCTCAGCCTTAGGTGACATTGTTCATGCAATGGTCGCTTTGCAGTTCATCAAATCTCAGTATCCAGACGCACAGATTGATTGGTTGGTGGAACAGGGTTTTGCCGAAGTATTGCGGCATAATCCCGATATTACCAATCTACTCACGGTCAATTTAAAAGCCTTAAAAACCAACAAGGCGGGTATTTTTCAGCAAATCAGCAAAGTGCGCCGTTATGCACATCATCATTATGATTTGGTGATTGATGCGCAGGGGCTGATTAAATCTGCCATTGTTGCCAAACTGTTGGGTAGAAAAGTGGCGGGTTTTGATGCTCATTCCGTCAGAGAAACAGCGGCGGCGCGGTTTTACAGCACTAAATTTGCCTGTGCTTACGACACCAACACCATCGACCGCAATGCGTTCATTTTGTCTGAGCCGTTGGGTTTTCAAATCAGTCATGAGCAGATTCTCAACAAACAGCCGTTTTTATTTTTCCAGCATGAAGACCCGATAATCTACGATTATTTGCGCAACGATAAAGCCAATATTGTGCTGGTTATCAGTTCAACGTGGGAAAGCCGCAATTATCCCGCCGAAAAATTTATCAACGTCGCCGATGCCTTACAGCAAAATTGTTTAGTGGTCTGGGGCAATGAGGCAGAAAAACACAAAGCCGAACTTATGGCGAGCCAGTCTGAGTTTATTACGGTGATGCCTAAATTGGATTTAAACAGCCTGAAAGCTCTGATTGCGAAAGCGGATTTATTGATAGGCAATGATACGGGCCCGACACATATTGCGTGGGGTTTAAATCGCCCGTCGATTACTATTTTCGGCCCTACGCCTGTCAGTCGGGTGTATCAAACGGACATTAACAAGGTGGTGAAATCGGCTTCTGTCGTCAATCCGTATAAATTGAATAAACAGGATTTTTCGATTCAAGACATCCCTGAGCAGGACATTATTGTGCTGGCTAAGGCGTTGTTGTTCTGAAAGTAGGCGCGAATTTATTCGCGCTGTGCGGATAAATCCGCACTTACAAACAGCAAACACGCCACCGCCACCGCAGGTGCGCAATCCGCTGTGGATAACTCTGATTCACCTGATACTTCGGGGCAGCACACGGAAAAATCCACATAATCACGCCCCAATAAACCAGCCAGTTCGCGCACTAAAAATCGTCCGATACCCGCGCCGATTAATGGCGCGTCGCTGGTAAAATCGCCGTGCAGATTCAGTCGATGCTGACAGGCACACAGAATGTTGGCGACTTGCTGGGTACGCAGATTGCCTGCAAAATCCTGCCAGCGCGCCAATTCTTCTGGGTGAAAATCACAGCCTATCATGCGCGATAAGCGTCTCGCACTTGCCGCCACGGTTTTTTCTGCGCCGTCTGCGGTGTCTGCTTGGTCGTGGGCTTCGTTCAGTTCGCCTGTGACGCGATACACATCCGCCATAGTGGCAAAATATTCCGCCATTAAGCCGATTTCCTGTCCGTTATCCACCGAGGTTTGCGCGACTGCCATCACGGCGGTGCGTACCACGCCCGTATACACCAGCTCTTGGGAGATTAAGCGTTGATAATCGCTATACGCTTCGGTGGCTACGCGTCCGTTATCCAATAATAAAATATCGGTGGTGGTGCTGCCTATATCGACAAATAAACCACTGCTTACCTGTTGGGCGGCAAGTGTGGCACTGGCCAACCAATTGGCAGAGGCAATCGCCGCATAATGTTGAAGTTCAATCTGCGTGGCGGGGATAAATCCCGTATTGCCGGCAAAAATAAACACCGCGTTATTGCCTAATAACTCGCTCATGGTGGCAATAATTTGTGTTACGCCCTCATTCCGATTAGCGAATAAATCCACCAGTTCGCCCGTCATGGTGAGCGCATGACGATAGTGTGTATCGGGCAAGTCGCGGATGATGTTTGTCACCGCTGAACGTAATTGATCCAAGCCTTTCCATAACGGGCAGGGCTGTTGATAAACCTTGATAATCTGTCCGTGAGTGTTTAATAACGCGGCTTTAACGTGCGCGCCGCCGATGTCCCAACCGATAATCTGCTGCATAGTATTTTAAGTAAGTTGAACGCGAATAGTTTGATTTTTAGTCGGCATCGGGTGTGCGTCACCTCCCAGTAACTGCACCACCAATTCCATGACATTAAGCCCTAATGCGTCGTGAATGCCCGTGTAGGAGCTGGTCAAACGCGGGTTGATTTCGACCACGAATAATTGATCGTTGTGTTTAATTAAATCTATGCCGACATAACCCCATAAATCAGGAAACGCCTGAGCTATTTGCGCGACAATCGCTTGAAACGGGGTTTTGTCCACATGGCAATTCACTTCACATCCCGTTAATTTCAGCCGCTGATTCTCAAGGATGCTGATAAATTGGCGATTGACGCACAGTAACTGTGCTGTACCTTGGTTAAATAATACCGATAAACTCAAGGCGACACCGCTGATAAACGGTTGAATAAGATAATGTTCAGGATTGTGCAGACTGACCAGCAGGCGTTCAAAATCGTCTTCGTTATAACACACAAAACAATTCTCACAGCCCGCGCCATCACGCGCTTTAATGACTGTTCCCTGTTCATGAAAATGCGGGTATTTATCGAGACGGTGGCTGGGTACAGTAGGGATAGGGTGAGCTGATAATACGCGGAAAGTTTCCATTTTATCGGTCGTTTTAGCCACTGCGCTTGATGATGACGACAGTAATTTTTTACCCGCTTGTTCAACAGTCGTACACAGTGTCCATAAAATCTGTTCGGTTTCAGGAGCAATCGGCAGCACCGCATCACAGTGTTGCAGGGCTTCGGTAAATACCGCCAATACATCATCCTGCGGCAGCACGGTAATGATATTGATACCGTGCGGCACGTCAGCCGCACACCGCTTATCCAATAACACCGATATTTCATGTTCGCCGCTTGCCAGTAAATCATTCAGCACGGCGGTCAGCATCAACCAGCCTTCACGCGCCAAGCTGGGCGGTAAGTCAGTATCGGCAAAACCGCCGCCGTTAATGTATTCAAAAATCAGGATTTTCATAAATTATTTTGATTAGTTGTATCACACCATCACCGTTTAAAACACGGCTGGAGTAAAACAGCTTTAGCTGTTTTTAGCCAATAGCTAAAGCTATTGGACTCCTGTAACTGTTTATTGTGATGGTACAAACAGTAGAAAAACTATTGCGTATCTGGGTTATTAAATGACCATTTAAAACAATAAAAAATAACCACCACGCTGATAATAATCCACAGCCCGCCCCATAATAAGGTTGCACCGCCTGTGTGTTGCGCTAATAAATACGCATCGGAGGGTAAATAACTGCGCGAAATAGTATCGCTGTAAATATCCAGCGGCGCGTACATCATGCTGGTTAAGCCAATCAGTCTAAGGGCAAAATCGTTATAGTGTTCGGCAAGATATTTTGCCATTAATAACATTGCTCCACCTGTTAATAATCCGAATAACCAGCTGAATAAACTGCGTGAAAATATCACCGTGATAATAATAATGCTGAGAGCCAATAACTGCATAATCGCTTTATCATAACGGCTTTTAACACTGGCAAGATAAATACTCACGCCCCACAGTAATGAGCCGATATAACCCGCTGATAAAATAATAAAACGATTCCCACCTTGAGATAATACATGACCGCCTTGGTCTTTATTAATAATCAATTCTTTTACCGAACCGCCCGTTAATAGTGTTGCCAAGGCGTGAGATGATTCATGAAAAAATACCACTAATAATTTTAACGGGTAAAGAATAGAATAATCCCAGCCGATTATAATTAAGCCCAATAATAAAATAAGTGTGCCGATTTGATTCATAATTACTTATCGTCAAATTTCGCCCAACGCAAACGGTTGGCATTGGTGACTACGGTAACGGATGACATTGCCATTGCCGCACCTGCAATCATCGGATTTAATAATACGCCGAATAACGGATATAACAAACCAGCGGCAATTGGAATACTCAGAGTATTATAAATAAACGCACCGAACAGGTTTTGTTTGATATTAATCACGGTGGCTTTCGATAAAGCAATTGCTTCGGGAACTTTGACTAATGAACCTTGCAAAATCACCACATCGGCACTTTCAATCGCCACATCGGTTCCCGTGCCAATCGCAAAACCGACATCGGCTTGTGCCAGTGCAGGGGCATCGTTGATACCGTCGCCGACCATACCGACGATTTCACCCAGCAGTTGTAATTCTTTTACCACGGCGGCTTTATCCTGCGGTAACACCTGCGCTCTGATTTCAGTGATACCCGCTTGTTTGGCAATCGCATGAGCGGTGCTGGTGTTATCGCCTGTGACCATAATAACGCGAATGCCCAAGTGTTGCAGGCGTTGTACGGCGGCGGCAGAATCTTTTTTAATCGGATCGGACACGGCAATAATGCCGACTATACGCTGATTGACGGCGAGCAACATCGGCGTTTGTCCTTGCTGGGCAAATTGCTCCAGTTGTGCGGTGTATTCAGTGTGGTCAACCTCATGCTCCACCATTAACGCGGCGTTACCGAACAAAATCGCTTGGTCATCAATCTGTCCGCTGACCCCATGCCCTGCACTGGCAGCAAACTGGGTTACTTTGCTGAGCGTGAGTTGTTTTTGTTCAGCGGCGGCGATAATCGCGGCGGCTAACGGGTGTTCTGAACCCGATTCAATACTGGCGGCGAGTTGTAACACCACGTCTTCGCTCACATCGGCAAGCGTTGTAATGGCGGCAACCGTAGGTTTGCCTTCGGTGACCGTGCCTGTTTTATCCAGCACCAGACAGGTGATTTTACCCGCGCTTTGCAATGCGTCACCTTTACGAATCAATATGCCTGATTGCGCGGCACGTCCTACGGCGACCATGACGGAAATCGGGGTGGCTAAACCCAAGGCACACGGACAGGCAATGACTAATACGGTCATGGAAGTGACAAACGCATAACCCAGTGAGGGTTCAGGGCCGAATGCGTACCACATTAAAAAAGTGAATACCGAGATGCCGACCACCGCAGGCACAAACACTGCCGAAATTTTATCCGCTAAACGGGCAATTTCAGGTTTGCTGCTTTGCGCTTGTCGGACGCTGTTGATGATTTGTGCGAGTGCGGTATCGCGTCCGATGCGGGTGGCAGTAAATAAAAAACTGCCCGTTTGATTCATTGTGCCTGCGACTACCTGCATACCGACGGTTTTTTCCACAGGCAACGATTCACCTGTGAGCATGGATTCATCGACGCTGGAATGCCCTTCAATCAGCACACCATCAACGGCGATTTTTTCACCAGGTCTAACGCGCAAGGTGTCACCTAAACCGACGTGTTCGATAGCAATGTCTATTTCTTCGCCGTCACGAATTACGCGGGCGGTGCGCGGTTGCAAGCCGATAAGCTGGCGAATGGCGGACGAGGTGCGTCCTCTGGCTAAGGTTTCCAGACCTGTGCCAAGATTGATAAATGCCAGAATGACTACCGCGGCTTCAAAGTAAGCATGGGCGGCGATGCTGGGCAGTATGGCTTGATAGTCGATGACGATGCAGGAATATATCCATGCCGAACCTGTGCCTAAGGCAATCAGGGTATCCATATTGGCTTGCTTTAATAGCAGGGATTTAACCGCGCCTTTATAAAAATGCTCACCCGAATACGCCAGTATACCTAGGGTGATGATTGCCACAACCGACCAGAACCATTGCCCTGTGGGTGTTCCCATCATCGGCATCCATCCCAGCATATCCAGCAACATCAGCACCGCGCCAAAGCCGCCCGCGACTTTGGCTTTTTGCATCAGTTGCTGATAACGCTGGTGTTCTTGTTGTTCCTGTTCGGCGGGATCTTCAAAGCCTTCCATAATGGCGGCATCAAAGCCCGCGTCTTTCACGGCGAGTTTCAACTGTTCGGGATCGCTATTGCCTTTGACTAACGCGGAATGGTCGGCAAAATTAACCGTGACTTCGGTGACACCTGCAACGGCTGACAATGCACCTTCCACCGCGCCCACACAACCAGCACAGCGCATTCCTAAAATGGATAAGCGTATACCTTCCTCTGTTTGATCTTGTGACATATTGCCCCCTAAACGATGAGTTACTCGACGGTGAAACCCGCTTGAGTGATAACGCTTTTAATAGTGTCCAGATTCACTGTATCGCCGTCAAATTCAACAGCAACTGCGTTGCTTTTAAACGCTGGAGTGACTGATTGGACACCCTCAACAGCTTGTAATTTGGTTTTAACGGTATTTTCACAGCCGCCGCATTTCATACCTGTGACGGTTAATGTTACAGATTCGGTCATGGTTGTTCTCCTGAGGTGATAGTTAATATAGGGAGTAATCATACTCGATATAGTGCTGTTTAAGCAGTGGTGAGTAAACAAAAAAGCAATTTATTGTCGCGGGGACGGTGGGGGAATTTATGAGGACGTTTGATGACTGCCAGTCATGTTTGCATCACGCGGGAGATTCATTGCTCACAATTAAGAAAAAACCCCAGCGGGGTAAAATGTTTGTAGCTTAAGTAGTTGGATACTATATAACCCCATAGGGGTGAAATGTTGAATGAGAGCAAACATTTCACCCCTACGGGGCTGGATTGTATTTATATTTTGTTGCTACAACCATTTCACCGCTACGCGGTTATTGACAATTTTAATGATAGTAACGCTGGAGCAGGAACTATAACTATCCGTAGATTAACTTATTTGAGCGCAATCAACTGATAGTCTTTTTGGGCGATTTGCCATGACAGATAAGCGTGTTTACCGTCACTGACTAAAAACGGCTCGTCGGTCATTTCTGCTGTTTCGGCAATCACTTCAGGGAGTGACCACGTTTTGCCTTCGTCAGTGGATTTTATCATTAGCGCACGGTTCACTTTACCGTCGAATTCGTGCCAAGTGATAAATACTTGCTTCTTTAATGCCAAAACGTGCGGATGACTTGCGCCTTCTTTAGCGAAATTAACCGATTCGGAAAAATGTTTGCCTTCATCGGTTGAATAACCGTAGAACAAGCCTTGTTTGTTGGGCGCATTACTGAACCACACTGAGTGATAAACACCCGATGTGCTGATAGCGACCGCAGGGCCGTGATGCGGACAGGCATCAATCTGCCAGTTTTCATTGCTCAGGCGTTGTGCGGTGTCGGGAGTATTCCAGTCTTTGAATTTAACCAAGGCGTGATCGCGAATACCGCCGTCAAAAATATGTCGCCACACGATGACGGGGGTGTTGTCTGGTGCGACGGCGGTGTCGATACGGCAGCATTCGCAGACATTATCGGTAATGGCTTTGTTAGCAGTGAAATGTTTGCCGCCATCGGTGGAGGTGCTGTAATACAAGGACAGCCCTTTCACGTCTTTACCTGCTTTTTTTGCCGCTTCTACGTCTCTTGCATCCAGCCACGCAACAAAAATTTCGCCGTTTTTACCGACGGCTAAACTGTCAAAACGATGTCGTATCACTTCCAGATTGTCGTTGACGGTGACGGGTGTAGAAAAATGTTTGCCGCCATCGGTGGAGCGGCTGAAACGCACATAAGTGCTGCGTTTTTTATCCAGCGTAATCACCCACGTCAGATAGATATTGCCTTTGGCATCGACTTTTATTTTTGGGCGGCTTTCATTTTCTGCGGCGACCGCTTCGGGAGCTGAATTGACCAATACGGGTTTGGTAAAGCGTTTGCCTTTGTCGGTGGATGATTGAATGTAGATGGATTGATTGTTTGTCCATACTGCCCATAGTTTGCCTTTGGTATCAAAGGTGGCGGTTGCGGTATCGGCGCATTTACTTAACGGTGGAGCTTTGGGGTCGGCACATACACCTTTCTTTTCGGCGTGTTTGTGCGACATTTTTTTCTCAGCGGGTTTGCTTTTTTCAGCCGATTTGCTGTCGGACTGAGCGGCGGGTTCTTTCTGTGCGGTGGGTTTTACGGTCGTTTCATCGGTGGCACAGCCTGAAACAATAAGGCTGGTCAGCAATAGGATATAAGGTGGAAATTTCATAAATAATCCAGAGTATGTACAAGTTGGTTTAGCAGTGGCGTAACCCAACAATACAATCATGCGGATATGTTGGCGTTCGCTGGGTTTGCAATCGGTGTAGGAGCAAGGCAAAAAATAAACCTCCGCAGCGGTTGCTGCTGCGGAGGTTTGCGCAAAGATACAGTCTTAATAGTCGAATTTCAACTCGGCAAAGTAAGTGCGCATGGGGAATGGATGGAAAATCCAGTATTCTTGATTGTTGACGTTATCAATACCGCCTGCAACCGCCAATTGTTTGGTGATTTGGTATTTAGTGCGTAAATCAACCACGAAGAATGCAGTATTGCCTGTGTAAGTGCCGCCGTTGGTGTCGGCGTTGTTTAATGCACTGAACTGTTTGCTGCTGTAGCGCATACTGACGGAGTTGGTCCATTTATCAGTCGGGCGATACGCAACGGTCGCACTGGCACGCCATTCAGGAACACGCGGTTGACGTGCGCCGACGGTAGGTAAGTTGGCGTAAGGGTTGGCGGCGTTGAACGGTTGGCGGGCGGCGGCGGCATCAGCGGCACTGTTTTTCGTGATGCGCGAATCTGCCCACGTTGCATTACCCGATAAATCCAGCCCTTGAATCCCAACATCCGATTTTTCACCTGCAAATTCGATACCGTAAGTTTCGGTTTGGCGAACGTTTTGCGGCGAAGTAATCACCACGCCTGTTGAGGTAATACCCGGTTGTGAATAAATGGCGTTATTGATACGCTCTTGGAATAAGCTCAAGCGTAATTTGCCTTTATCCAGCATATATTCGGTTGCCAGTTCAGACGATAAGGCTTCTTCGGGTTTTAAATTAGGATTACCGTTGGTGATGGTAGTTTGACCACCCGTGGTCACAGTGCTGGTTTGAAATAGCTCTGTCGCGGTCGCAAAACGATAGGCTTGCGCCACCGATGCACCGATTTTTAAGCGTTCCATGGGTTCCCACGTCATTTTAAACTTAGGTGAAAAATGGGTGACGTTGTTGTTTGCCTGATTAATGGTTTGCAGTCTGCCATTGACGGTTGCACTATTGACACCATCATAAGCGTGCCAACTTTCTAAACGTCCGCCTAAGGTTAGATTCCAGTCTTTATGAAAATCCCACGAATCCTGCATCCAATAGGCTTCGGTTTGGGTTTTGCCTTTTGAAAGAGTCGTAGGATTACCTGTGCCGTTCGTGCCTGTCCAGTTGTTGGTGACGGTATAAATGGGGTTGTTCAGCTCATACAAATCATGATGAAAACCGAAACTGACTTCATGCTGTCCCATAGCTTGTGGTCGCCAGATACCTTTGGCATCGGCAGTATGCCAGCCTGTGCCGGTCAAGCTGGTAATCGTACCCGCGCCGTTTTGTGAGGATTGCAGCGGAGTTCCTGTGGCTGCACGGGCGATGTCTTTACCGTAATCAACCACGCTGCCTGATAAATCCCAGTCAAAAATGCCGCCTGTACTGGATTTAATGTTCATGCCGTGTGACCAATGCAGTTGTTCGGCACGCGATTCACCGAACGCATTAGGCGCGAGGGTATAACGCATACCATTGATATTGACGTTGCCATTAGTAACGACTGCGCCTGTTCTGGCGTTGGTCAGAAAACTCTCAGAACTGACGTGATTGTCATTTTGCCATAAGCCCAGTGTGTACGCCGCTTTGATAGTGGGGGTAATGTCATAAGCGAGCTTCCATTTAAAGGTATCCTGCACGGTGTGATTGATATTGCCTGCGCCTAATACTTGGGCGGATTGACCGTAAGGATTTAAGTTGGCAACTGCCCCTGTAACGGGGGTATCGGCAGCCGTCGCTCTGATGGTTGAGGTCAGGGGATTTTGATAGCTGATAGGCTGACTGTGGTTGTCAAGATGAGTGACATCAAACCGCCACGAAAAATCTTTCATTTTGTCGCCTAAATTGAAGGCGTATTCTTGAGTGTCGTAGGTTTTGCCGTGTCCAAAAACATTGTAGGTTTGCCAGCTGCTTTTTATATCCGCACCCGCTTCAAATTTTTCGGGCATTTTGGTGGTCATTTCGATAACGCCGCCGATAGAGTTACCCGAATACGCCGCCGAAAAAGGCCCGTACATGACATCAACCCGTTCAATTTCGTTGGGCGATACCATATTCCAGCGTGGTGAACCCGTGTTGCCGTTGTTATTGCCCAGCAAGGAAGACAGCAGAATACCATCGGCATAAATCAGACCGCGCGCACTTAAGCCCGTACCCGAAGTACGCCATGCCACAGGGGCATTAGTATCGCCTGCATAACGCTTGCGCACGGTGATGCTGGGCATATATTTAATGGTATCTTCCGCACTCATCGCGTTGATGGTGTTGTCTATTTGCTTGGAGGTAATGCTTTCTGTGGTGGCAGGCAGTTTGTAACGTTCTTTGGAGGATTCTGCGGCGATGGGTGTGCGCTGGTCTTCAACGGTCATTTCTGGCATTTGCTTAACAGTATCAGTCTTTGCAGGAACTTTGGTTTCAGCGATAGCGAAGGGCGAGCTTAATAATAATGCACACAATACGGCGCGGCGCGGGTTGAGTGCAAAAGGGGGGACTGTATGATTCATATTCTTCTCGGATGTTATTATAGTTTTGTAGGTTGGGGTGCCGTTTTTTTGGCAACCCAACCTGTATTATTAATATTTTAAAGAGGCGTTTACAAAATAAGAACGTTGCGGATACGGGTGGTTTTCAAAGGCATTGGCGTTGAATACGTTGTCGATACCCGCTGAAATACTGCTTTTTAAGCCTTTATACACAGGCAGTTTATAAACCGTTTTTAAGTCTACGAACGTGGATTCATCCGTGCCGCCCATAACCTGACTGGCAACGTCAGTATTGGTTAAGGTCTGGAATGAATCACTGCGATAACGCACACCGACCGTGCCGTCCAACACAGGCATGACGTGATACGTCAACGTACCGTTGATTTGCAGTCTGGGCATACGATCCCACTGATTGCCGACTAATATCGGGCTGCGCGAATTTTTGGTGATTTCTTTATCCATGATGGTGGTGTTGAACATCACATCAACGGGCAGTTTAAAGAAGTCGTTTTGTTGGAAAGTTAAATCGACACCTACCGCTGTGGTTTGGTCAATCGGCAAGAACGTCGTCGTGGTTTGACCGTTGACTACCTGCGTAGTATTGGCAATTTCATCGCCGACACGATCATAGAAGAAGTTGGCGCGTACATAACCTCTGGGAATATCGTACTGAGCCATTAAGTTATGAAAATAACCATGCTCAGGGCCTAAACCCGGATAAGCAATGGTTTGGCTGTTCAGTCTGGACTGACTGGAGTACATTTCTTCGGCAATCGGAAAACGATAGGCTTTAGAGAATGAGTAACGGAATGTCCAGTTATTCGGTGAGAATTCCAGCGAGGCTTTGGGTGAAATGCGTGACGCATCACGGTTTTCGTAGTTTTGAATGCGTAATTTGGACGTAGCAGGCAGGGTGTAATCATAGACATGAGCATCCATGGTTTGCCAGAGATCATATCTCGCACCTGCCATCAAGCTCCAGTCTTGCAAAAATCGCCATTCCATTTGCGAGAATACCGCGTTGGTTTGGGTAGTGCCTGCATTGTCATTGGTCAAGCTACTGGTAGTCCCTGCCGCATAATTGTTGCTGTTATAGGTTTTAAGACCCAAAGTGGCGTGGTTGAATTGATAACCGCCCATGAACGACAAATCATCACGTCCCAAGAATTTATCGGTCGCGAGTTTCAAATCATAAGTCGCCCACCACGGTTTTTCATCAACAATCTGCCCTTTGTATTGATTGAGAGGATGACTCGGATTGAGATTTGAACTGACTGATTGATTTTTGGCATCGTAATAACTGGCGGTGGTATCAATTTTCCAGTTGGTGGATATTTTGCCTTTTAAACTCAAGCCATAGTTGTAGGCATTGCGTTCTGTGGTGCTGACACCAAATACCGATCCGGGTACGACGATGTTTTTATTAAACAGCGGGTCGTAATAGTTGGTATTGGCAGATACGCCAGCCGCCGTTGCACCGCCCCAATTAGTTGTGCCATTGGCATTGGTCAGTAAGCTGTTCGGGTCATCAACAGTATCCTGACGATTTTCATACGCGAATGTGAAGCGACCTTGCAACTCGTCGGTAAAGTCATAGCCCATCTTCATTTTAAATAAATCAGTGATGGGTTGCGAAATCCCTATATCACCATAAGCCACGGCGGGAGCGGCAGTTGGCAGCTGATAATTCTGACCGCCATTTGCTCTGGGCAATGCGGCTTGGGCGGCGCGTTGGGCGGCGGTGTTCAGCACGGGCGTAGTCTGAGCCGCCGCATTGATAGTCTGCGGTTGACCCTGATTTTCAAAATGATTGTATGAACCCCAAATGCTGAACTTATCAAATTTATCACCTGCCGCTATAAAGGTTTTAAAGCCCTCTAAGGTTTCATTGCGTCCTGAACGGTGCATGGTTTGGAACATCCCTGTGGCATCGAATTCTGCTTCAAATTTTTCAGGCATTTTGGTGGTCATATTGACCACGCCGCCGAAGGAATGACCGCTGTATTGCGCGGAAAAAGGCCCGTATAACACCTCTGAAGTTTCAATTTCGCTGGGTGACACCATCGACCAGCGCGGTGCGCCGCTGAACGTGGTGCGCAACGGATTGTGTAACGGCATACCATCACCGTACACCATTGAATGCGCGGTTTGAAATGAGTTTGATGTACGAATACCCAACGTACCGTTTGGGTCGCCCATATAGCGTTTGCGTATTAATACACCCGGTGCGTATCTGAACGTATCTTCAACGGTGGTGGCGTTGATTTTCGTTCTGACATCCGCACCTTCAATAACATAAGTCGGTGTTGCTTTGGCGGTATTGGGGAAGAGCTTGGTAGCGGCGGCATCTGTGACCGTCATTTCAGGCATTTCTTTAGTTTGCTCTGTTGTTTTGACTGATTTTTTCGTTTTAGCATCATCTGCCAACACAGGTTCAGCCATTACTATTCCTCCAGTTAAACAACTTGCACTGACTAATAAAGCAATTTTTTTCATGCGGCTCTCCATTTTGTTGTAATTTTTATACAGATAGTTGTATTTCGGCAATAATCGTTAGCAGTATTTATGCCAACTTTTAAAAATCGGTATTTCCATACCAAAAGGCTATGTTAAAACTATGTAAAGCAAATTACGGGAGAATTTTTGGGGAAGAAATGCGTGATATGACGTAATTGATGTCAGTTAAATAACACAGTTTAATTTATGTACCGTGTGTTCCGTTTTCATCAGTTACCCGAAATGGAATAACTAAGCGGAGTTCGAGATAACAAGCTCTTGTCCACGAAACAAACGAAAAGCACGAAAACAATTAAACATTGTGTAAAAGTGTTCAGGCGATGACTGCCAGTGCTTTGAAGGACTGGCAGTAGACGTTATTCATCGGCTATTTATAGTGAGCCGAACCTGTGTTTTTGAAATGGGTTGCCTGCATTGGCGGATACTTGGACTGCCCATCATTAGGAAGTCCAAGGCATGGCTTGGAAGTTTTAATTGTGCTGGACTCCGAATCACCGATATTGATTTTTTTCGTGTCTTTCGTGCTTTTCGTTGACTAGGGCTTTTTCATGCGCAACATCAGTTACTTAGCTATTTTTTTTAAACCAGGGCAATCAATACTGATACGTTGCACAGGATTGCCTAACTTTAACGCGGTCAGCTGCCCGCCCCACAAACAACCCGTATCAATCGCGTAGCAGTTGTGACCTTCATAATAGCCCAGTGTAGACCAGTGACCGAAGATAACACGCATATCGGCATTCTTGCGATTAGGCACTTCAAACCACGGCAGCAGGTTGGCAGGTTGCGAACCAATCGCCCCGCTGTTGGCAAAATCCAGCCGCCCTTCGGCATCGCAATAACGCATTCGGGTAAAGCAGTTAATGATAAAGCGCAGTCGCGCTACGCCTTTTAATTGAGGCGACCACTGATTGGGTTTGTTGCCGTACATTTGTTTTAGAAACAGCTGATAATCAGGTCGTCTTAATGCCTGCTCCGCGATAATCGCCATTTTTTGGGTTTTTTTAAAATCCCACTGCGGCGGCAAACCTGCGTGGACTAAGCAAAAATCATTGTTATGGTGAAACAAAGGCTGATGCCTGAGCCAGTCAATCAATTCCTGTCTGTCAGGTGCATCCAGTATGTCAGTTAAGCCGTCTTTTTTATTTGCCACCCGTTCCATGCAGGACGCGGCGAGCAAGTGCATATCGTGATTACCCAGTACCGTGACTGCCGAGCTGCCCAGCGATTTCACAAAACGCAACGTTTCCAGAGACTTAGGGCCGCGGTTGACCAAATCCCCTGCAAACCACAGTTGATCGGTATCTTTATTAAAAGCAATTGCATCGAGCAGTCTTAATAAGTCATCAAAACAACCCTGAATATCACCGATAGCGTAAATGGACATTTAATTAATGTAAAACTCTGGGTATGGATAAGGTGAATTGTGGAATGGTGGCGTTAAAATCATCGCCGTCGTCCGAACGCATTGTATAGTGACCCTGCATAATGCCGACAGGGGTTTCCAGTATCGCACCGCTGGTGTAGCGAAATGTTTCACCGGGTTTGAGGTAGGGTTGCTCACCAATAACGCCTTCACCTTGCACTTCCTGAATTTTGCCGTTGGCATCGGTAATCAACCAATACCGCTGTAATAATTTTGCCGACACTTCCCCTTCATTGGTGATACTAATAGTGTAAGCAAACACATAGCGGTCTTTTTCGGGAGCGGATTGTTCGGCAATAAAGAACGGAGTCGCTTCTACGACGATATTATTTTTTTCATTCATGATTAGAGTTGATGTTGAGGTACTGATTATTTCATCGTAACGTATTATGCACTGCAAGTAAAAAGCAAGCGTGGTAACTGCTTAGTATATCGCCAAAAATTCAGAAATGAGTTGTTGTTACGCATGAAAAAGCAATCGTCCACGAAAAGCGCGAAAGGCACGAAAAAAATCAACACCTGTGATTAGCAGTCCAAAACACGTTTTGGCGGTTTTATGCTGTCCAAGTCATGTCTTGGACTCCTGCTTGCAAAAAGTCGGCGAATAAAAAGCACGCAAACCTGCGAGGTCTTAAAGACCTAGCAGGTTTATTTATGCGTGTATGAACTGATGCCGTTCAAGCACCTATAAACACAGGAGACATTCAGTTGTCTTTTTCGTGCTGTTCGTGTCTTTTGTGGACAATAGCGTTAACTTACCGAAGCAACCATCGCCAGACCGCGCAACACCAAATCCACATCCACTATCGGTGTGACACTTAAATGCGGCGCGATAAACTCCGCATCACCGCCTGTTAAAATCACCGACAGCGCGTCGTGTCTGGCAATCACTTGTTCCACCAAACCCACCGCCGCCAATAACGTACCGTTATAAATAGCCGCCTCGGTAAAATCAGCGGCAGCTAACGGATACGCCGTATTGTTAAAGGGCAGGGCATTCGTGCCGCCTGCCAAGGATTTTTTCATCAGCGTTAAGCCCGCGCTGATAAAACCGCCTGTGTGTCTGCCGTCTGCATCCAGCAAATCAACGGTAATCGCCGTGCCGCAATCGACAATACACACGGGCAATGAATAAAACTGCCGCGCCGCAACCAACGCCAACCAGCGGTCAACGCCCAGTTTTTCTGGTTGTGCGTAAGCGTTGGTAATGCCGAAAGTCTGCGTTTGTGAGTTTACCCGTGTAATGTTAATGTCAGCCCACAACACCCGCGCCGTCGCTATCACCAACTCCAGCGTGTCACTCGTGGTCACACAGGCAATTACCAATTGTTCAGGCGGAGTCAGTGTTTGCCAGAGCGTCACCAAGGTCGGCTGATTGATGTGTTCGTTCAGCAATGCGTCACCTGTGAGCAGTTGCCCGTTGTCTGCCACCGCCCACTTCATACGGGTGTTGCCCATATCCACCAATAAATTCATACGCTGAAACTCACCTCACCCGATGCAAAGGCTTGAATCACACCATCTGCACGTTTCAACAACAACAAACCGTCGTCATTCACACCTGCAACGATGCCCTCAAGCGTTTGCTGCCCTATGAATAATTTGGCAGGTAAACCTTGTAAACAATCATACTGCCGCCATTCATCCAGATACGCGCTCAAACCTTGTTCTTCAAACGCCGCCAGCATCGGCAATAACTGATTCAACAAGCCGCCTGCCAGTGCATTTCTGGACGGTGCTTGCCCTGTCATCGTCGTTATATCCGTCCATGCCTGCGTAATGCTGGTCGCTTTGGATTCAGGTAAAAATACATTCAAACCCACGCCAATTACCGCACTGCAACCACCGTCCACCTCACCCGACACCTCGATTAAAATGCCGCCCAATTTTTTACCCTGAGCGTAAATATCATTCGGCCATTTCAAACCAACATCATGTAAATCCTGTTCGCGTAATGCCCGAATCACCATCACGCCCACCGCCAGACTCAGCCCCGCAATTGCCGCATAACCGCCTTGGGGGAACTGCCACGCAATCGACAGATAAATGTTACTGCCAAACGGCGACACCCATTCGCGCCCGCGTCTGCCTTTGCCTGCGGTTTGCAATTCCGCAAAACATACTTTGCCTGTACTGGCTTGCAGTCGCCCTTGCTCCACCAGATAACGGTTGGTTGAATCTATATGATGATGGATTTCTAAATGGCTGATTAACGCCAAACTTTGTTCACTGAGTGCCGCCGCCAGTTTTTCATGCGTCAACAATTCCAACGCCTTGTCCAGCCGATAGCCGCGCCCGCTCACCGCCGCAATGCTTAAACCCAGTTCATCCGCCAGATGCGCGATATGTTTACACACCGTCGCCCGACTGATACCCAGCGTATCCGCCAACACCGTACCCGAATGAAATTCACCATCGGCTAACAGCGTAAGGAGTTTTTTTTGATTATCAGCGAGATGCACGCGGCGTTCCTGTCGTGAAGATGATTAAATGGAATGTGGATAAGTTTACCGTGTAGCGGCGATTTATTCACCACGCTATCGGTTAGAATACTTAATTTTGGTGGTGTATGACATATTCTTTGATTACGACTGCCAGTCGTTCACACTCTTCTAACCCACTACCCTGATTTTTAACGGCGCAATAAACCATCATGCAAAAAAACATTTTAATAACAGGCGCGGCAAAACGGATTGGTGCGGCGTGTGCAAGGCTACTGCATAGCGAAGGCTGTAATGTATTGCTGCATTATCGCGCTTCGGCAGCGGAGGCATTAGCGTTGTGTGCCGAGTTGAATGCCATACGTCCCGATTCGGCACGCAGTTATGCGGCGGATTTGCTGGCTATGGCGGAATTAAAGGCACTGGCGGATGAAGCGCGGCAGGCGTGGGGCGGTGTTGATGTGCTGGTCAATAATGCGTCGGCGTTTTATGCCACGCCTGTGCTGGACACCACTGAAGCACAGTGGGATGAATTACTGGGCAGTAATGTAAAAGCCCCGTTTTTTTTGGCGACCCTATTGGCGGAGTGTTTGACTGAGCGGCACGGGTGTATTGTCAATATCATTGATATACACGCCGAACGCGGGTTGAAAAATTATGCCGCGTACAGTATTTCCAAAGCAGGTTTAGCGGCGATGACCAAGATATTAGCCAAAGAATTCGGTGCGACAATTCGGGTCAATGGCGTGTCGCCCGGTGCGATACTCTGGCCGGATAATGAGTTAGCCGAGTCAGACAAACAGGAGATTTTACAGCGCGTGGCGTTAGGGCGAGCTGGCGACCCTGTTGATATTGCCAAAGCAGTACGTTTTTTAATCAAGGATGCCGAGTATATGACAGGACAGATTTTAACAGTCGATGGCGGACGGACGTTGTTTTGTTGATGTGGTGGTCGGGTTGCCGCTTTTTGGCAACCCGACATACGCACTTATCGCGTTAATCGTTGTCGTAATCATCGGATGTTACATTGTTACCATCACAATCATAGGATTGATCTGAACCACATCGATCACATATTGTTCCTATGTCTTTCATGGAAAATTCTATCTCTCCATCTTCTTCTAACATCCTCTTATCGTCTTCGTCTAATTGTGACTCCAACTGATTTTCTTGTACCTGCTTTTTAGAAAGCATAACAAAGCCATGCTTGCTAATCTCTTCTAGTTGTCCCCCGTTTAGTCCTTCAATATCAAGTTCAACTTCAAATAACCTGTCACATCCTGACTCGGAACATGGCATTTTGTACAACATAAAAATTCCTCTATAAATTGTTATCATCACAAGTAGATTGAGAACAATCGTTTTATATTTAGATAATTGATATTACGCCGCCTTTAAATTTTGCAATTCAGATGCGTAAAAATCGTATAAGTTTGTCTACAAAACTACAGGGCTTATTGCGTTACAATCCACGGACAGTAACATATAGCTCGCCCTTATCAGTCTGTTCAACTTTATAAGTTATTGGAACTGACTGTTTCATTTCTGTTCCAACATATGACATCTCTAATTCTGCTTTGCACTCGTGAAATCCTGTTTTTTCATCAGTATTAGTTGTTATTATTGTATGTATATCTGTATATTTCCTAGCATCTGGCTTGATGAATTTTTTTAAATCTTGCGTTGCTATCTGAAAAACTAAGTCTGTAGTTTCTGAGTCGCTACAATCAGGCACTGAAGAAGAACATCCGCTAAAAACCATGAGAATAGATATAGCAAGTAAAAGTCTTTTCACATTGTTCATACCCTTTCCAACTGAATTAGCTCTTGAATAAAACATCCCCATTTTTCCGCCCTTAAATTTTGAGTTAAATGTCTCGCAATTCTAAGTCCTTACCAAACCTGCTACAATCAAGCAAACTAGGTATTTTGTGTGTAGGAGCGATATTGTGTCAGTAAATGAAAAAATTAGGCTAATTCGGGAAACAAAAGGCTTTACTCAAGAACAAGTTGCCGAAAAACTAGGCGTGTCACCGAGTGCTTATGGCGATATTGAACGTGGGGAAAATGACCCAAAACTATCAAAACTCGCAAAAATTGCGGAAATACTAGGAGTACAATTAACTGAATTAGTAGATTCCAGCGAAAAAGGAAGTTTGAATATCAATTTTAATAAAGGTGAAAAAAATACTATTTATATAGGCGTATCCGCTATTGAATTAGAAAAGCAGCATCTTATTATTGAGTTAAAAGACAAAGAGCTTGCGCTAAAAGATAAGGAAATCGAATTAAAAAATGAAAAAATTAACGATTTAAATAGAATTATTGCACTGTTGGAAAATCCGAAAACTTAAGGTTAGATATAAGAGAACAGTAGCATTTTAATGAATAGCCTTCGCATTCTGTTATACATTTCAAGCATCGTTCGCGTGGTATTGCCCACCATTTTTGATACGGCTACACGCTTTATGGTGTGGGCGTTATTTTGTTCTGGCATTGTGTGAATGATGTACGGCGTGGCACGCCGTTACTGCATTCCCACGCGGCGCGTGGGAACGAGATAAAAGCAATGAATTGTTTTCGTGCTTTTTGTGTTTTTCGTGGACTATTTATTCTATTTTATGTTGATTCAAATCGGTTTTATCAAACTGTTGCCAGAGTTCAGCATAATTGATGCCGCTGACAGGGTGAATGTCAGTGGGGGCAATTTCTGCGAGTGGTTCGAGTACAAAGGCGTATTTTTCAATTTCATCACGCGGTATTTGTAAGCGTCCGTCGCTGATAATTAAATCACCGTATAAAATTAAATCTAAATCCAGCGTTCGGGCAGAAAATTTCTGACTGTTGCGGGTGCGTCCATTGTCCAGTTCAATTTCCCGCAGTTGTTTGGCGACGGTTTTAACGTCTAAGTCAGAATCAAAGCCGACAATCAGATTATGAAAAGCATCACCTGAAAACCCCACCGCATCTGATTCATAAATACTTGAGATGGTCAATGTACCAAACTGCCGTTCCAATGCCCGCAAACTGGCGGGAATATGAATTTCCTTGTCGATGTTGCTGCCGATGCTGATATAGCCGCGCATGAGTTATTTTGCCCCGCGTTCAATGATGATGCCTACGTCACTGGCACCGCGAATCGCGCCTTTTTTGTTGAGGGTGATTTTGACCCACGGCACGTTAAATTCATGACGGATAATATCAGCGATTTCGGAAATTAATTTTTCCACCAGTAAAAACTGGCTGGCTTCAACAAAGGAGATAATGCGCTTGGAGACGGTTTTGTAATCCAGTGTGTATTGAATGTCGTCGGTTTCGGCGGCTTTTTGAATGTCGAAAGCCATTTCGATGTCGAGAACGACGGTTTGTTTGGTTTCTCGTTCCCAATCGTAGATGCCGATGATGGTTTCTATCTCAAGCCCGCCTAAAAAAATAATATCCATAGTGTTTTCCAGTTTATGATGTGCAGTTTTTTAATTGGCTAAGTATCAAGGAAACCTCCTTGGCTTACAAGTTCTTAATAATGGAAGGTACTCAAATGATGGCATGGTTGTTTATTCCTGCGGCTTATTTAATAGGCTCAATTTCCAGCGCGATTATCGTGTGTCGCTTGATGGGATTACCTGACCCGCGTGAACAGGGTTCGGGCAATCCAGGGGCGACTAATGTGATGCGTATCGGCGGTAAGAAAGCGGCAATTATTACGTTGTTGGGTGATTTGCTGAAAGGTTTGCTGCCTGTGTATGCGGCGAATGTGCTGGCTGTTCCCGTAGAGATATTAGCGGCAACGGGCTTGGCGGCATTTATCGGGCATCTTTATCCGATATTTTTCAAGTTTGAAGGCGGTAAAGGCGTGGCGACTTCTATCGGGGTGTTGCTGGGATTTTCTTGGCTGCTGGGTTTGGCTTTTGTGGGTACTTGGTTGGCGGTGTATAAGCTGGGCAAAATTTCGTCATTATCGGCATTGATCGCTTCGGTGTTGTCGCCGATTTATGCGTGGTTTATTGTCGGTGATGTGACGCTGACGGGTGCTTCTTTGGTGATGACGGTGTTGCTGGTGTGGCGGCATCAAAGCAATATTAAAAAGTTGTTGGCAGGGGATGAGAACTGATGAAAACCGAGTACACACCAAGGTGTGTACTCCGTATGGCAACATCGAAAAACATAGCCCGCCGAGGCTAGGCTATGTTTAGCATCACTGATTATTAGTGATGGTGGTGATGTTTGTGTTTATGTTTGCCGCCTAAAACGGGAGTACCATAACGCTGTCTCAACTCTTGTGTTGAAATAGCAGTGTGTTGACAGCCGCCGTTCAATTCCAAATCAACTCTACGGTTGTGCGGGCTTCTTGGATCGGCTTCGTCTGGGCAGTTCCAGCTGTAACCTTTGGGTTGCATCAGTTGTTTTTGAACTTCTGGATAGCTGCTGGTCAGGTAGTTATAGATGGTTTGCGCGCGTTCGTTGCCTAATAGAATATTACGCGCTTCTTTACCTGTGTAGTTGGTATGACCTTGTACTTCATATTGGCTGTCAGGAGTAGCCAAAATTGATTTTACTTGGTTTTCTAAGTTTTGTTTGACTGTCTCAGGGTTGCTGTGATGTCCATTTACATGAGATTTAACCAGCGTAGAGTGTTCCAGTGTGTACTCGTCGTTATCAAATTCTACATCAACATGAAGTACAGGAATTGGTGCTGGAGGAGTGACTGCACCGGGTTGTAAGAAAATAGTTTTTACAAACAGTCCCAGTTTTTCGGGGGTAGACACGCTTTCAGCTGATACTGCAAAGCCACAACCTGCAATGCTGGATAATTGGTTTAATACCGCTAAACCAGAAATTTCTTCTGGATTACCTGTCCACACACCGTAAACACACAGTCTGTCACCATATTGTGCTTTCATGGCTGCCATTTCTTTGGTGCCGTAAGAGTCTAAATCGTGTCCGTCGCTCATGACTAACACGGCGATTTTGCCGGCAGTTGGAGCTAAATCAGCCGTTGAGCCGACGATGCCGTCATCCAATGGCGAGCCGCCGCTGGAGCATTCCAGTGAGTCAATACCTGCGCTGAACGCGGCTTTAGAATAAGCAGTCGGTTCTTGGTTCAGTTTAGTGAACGCATTGTCCAAACAAGGGCCGAAACCGAAGCTGCGAATGCTTTCTGTTACTGGGTTCGGTAAGTTGGGAATAGTGTCGTTGATACGGCTTAAAATTGTTTTTTCAATTGAAAATTTGGTTGCATTAGGTTGTGACGCATAACCTGAGCCTAAATAATCGTCAGACATTGATGATGATGAATCATTAATGATGAAAAAGTTATCGACTTTTTGCGTATAACCCGCCGCCAGTAAAGGATTTAAGTCTTGCGCTTGAAAAGGTTCAAAAGCGGGCATCGGCTGCGCGGCGCAACCTGACATGAGTGCTGCAATCGCTGCAGCGGTGAACAGTTTTTTTTGCATGGGAAAATCTCCTGTGTGTGTGAGCTAATCACGATAAGGCAATAGTTGAGCTGCCATATCAATGAGCCGGGTCGGATTTTAACATCATCAGTTAATTTATCTCAATGAATAAAGGGGTATAGCTAAAAATGGCAACAGCCCATTTTTAACATTAATATGAACGACTTATTCATTGTTATTGGCTTATGATTTACTTAATATCAGTAGCAATGGGCTTTCCAATATCAGCTTCCGCCGTTAATAATCCGCATCAGTCTAATGTCTTGTACTATTTCAAAAATCAATAGTTCCCTGTATTCTATGGAATAATCAAAAAGTTGGAATTTATCGAAATAATGACAAACACCGCCCCCCTTCGTCCATCCACTTGGAAATGCTATCTCAATCTATGCAAATCAAATGTGGTGATAGAAATGATTTTTACCGCTGTGGTCGGTATGTTATTAGCCGTTCCTGCCCTGCCGCCTGTTGATACCATGATTTATGCCAATATCGGCATCGCACTTGCCGCTGCGTCTGCGGCGGCTATCAATCATTTTGTTGACCGAGACATTGATAAAAAATTAAACCCGCACCGCCCGATTCCAATGGGTTATTTAACACCCAGACAAGTGATGATTTTTGCCATTGTGCTGGGCGTGATTGCAATGGTGGTGTTGATGGTTAAAGTCAACGCGTTAACCGCGTGGCTCACCTTGCTGTCCTTATTCGGCTATGCGGTGGTGTATACCAAATACCTGAAACGCATGACTCCGCAAAATATCGTCATCGGCGGTGCGTTCGGTGCTACGCCGCCTTTATTGGGTTGGTGCGCGATTACGGGCGAAGTGCATCCTTACGCTTTATTATTAGTATTGATTATTTTCGTCTGGACACCGCCGCATTTCTGGCCGCTTGCCATTGCCAGACAGGACAAATACCAAAAAATCTACGAAGATTTTAGAATTCCCATGTTGCCTGTCACCAATGGTGTGGAACACACCCGTTTACAAATCTTGCTCTATAGCGTGTTATTGCTCATCGTTACCCTGTTGCCTTATTTAACAGGCATGAGCGGCTTGATTTATTTAGCCACCGTCATTCCATTGGGCTTGGGTTTCATTTATTACGCGTTATTAATGATGCGTAACAAAGATAAAGCAACTGCCATGACCACGTTCTGGTATTCCATCATTTACATCACGCTCCTGTTCGCGGCATTGTTAATTGACCATTACTTCAGGTTTACCCTATGAACTTAACCCATCACGAACAAACCCCGCATCCAGAACACCCGTTTGCAGACATTATCCGCATATTGGGCAAAGGCAAAAAAGGCTCACGACCACTCACGCAAGACGAAGCCCATCGTGCCATGCGCATGATTCTGGCAAATGAAGTCGAACCGATACAGCTGGGCGCGTTTTTAATGCTGATGCGTGTTAAAGAAGAAACCCCCGAAGAACTGGCGGGATTTGTGCAGGCGGCGCGTGAATCCTTTCATCATGACGCACTACAGGCACACGTTGATTTGGATTGGTCATCGTATGCGGGCAAACGTCGCCATTTACCGTGGTTTTTACTGTCCGCGTTATTACTGGCACAAAACGGCATCCGCGTATTAATGCACGGTTCAGAAGGACATACCGCTGGCAGACTGTATACCGCCAACGTTTTGCCGCATTTAGGGCTGCATCCTGCTACTTCCATGCACCAAGCTCAGCAACAACTGGAGCAACACAACTTCAGTTATCTATCGCTGGAACATTTCTGCCCAAAACTGCATGAGATTATCGAACTGCGCCCGCTGTTGGGTTTACGTTCACCCGTTCATACGCTGGTGCGCTTATTAAACCCGTTCAATGCCGATTACAGTATTCAAGGGATTTTTCACCCCAGCTACCGCCCTGTACATCAACAAGCCTCCGCGTTATTACAACAAGCGCACAGCGCGGTATTAAAAGGTGAGGGCGGCGAAACCGAACGCAACCCAGACGTAGATTGTCTGGTACAAAGCGTGCATCACGGCGAATTATCCGATGAAAACTGGGACGCGTTGTTCAACCGTCGTCACGTCAAAGCCGAACAACTGGATCCTGAGCAACTTGCGTTACTCTGGCAGGGTAAAATCGACGATGACTTCGCCGAAGCCACTGTTATCGGCACCGCCGCCGTTGCCTTAAAACTGTTAGGCAAAGCCGACAGCCAAGCACAAGCCCACCAATTAGCGCGTGATTATTGGTTAAATCGTAATACAGCGGCGTTTACTATGGGTGCATAATATTTTTATGCCCTCAAGTCAGAAGTGATAGTGACTAAAAAAGCCCCTTTTCAGGGGCTTTTTTAGTTTTAATCCCTTATTAATAAGTGGTTTTGTCAATAATTGGTATTATGTGACTATTTTTAATTTATTTGGACATTTAATTTCATTTATTTTGCGATAATTGCAGCAGGAAACTGACAGGTAGCGTCAATCAACGTGTGGATATTGGCACGAGATATGCTTTATTTTTAAAAATCTTTATTTTTATAAGCTTTATTTCCTCCCTCTCTGAACCTTGCAAGGAGCTAGCACCATGACTGTATTCATTAACAACACTAAACAACAGCCTGTGATCGGCAGACAATCTAAAGATTGGCAAAACTTTGATGGCATTATTAGTCTGGATGCCTGTATGTTGATGCTTGATTCGGGGCGTAGTGGATTGATGCAGCATACCGCTTATTCGGGGCAGAATACCTCGCATATTTTTTTGAATAGCAGTGATATGGGGCAGAGTTCGGATAGAACTTGTTCAGAATCTTCTTATGATTCAGATGCTGATATTGATGCGATTAATCAGATAGAGACAATTTGTATCAATCCTGTAGATAATGCGGATGGGAAAGTATTCGCAGATGGCGGTGATGTTTTTATCGGTAGCGAGGATATGCTTGCCAAAAAAATTCGGCAACGGGTATCAGGTATGCTGTTACGCGCGGTAGTTTTGCAGGTCGTCATCATTGCAATCTGGCTACTGACTTGATGCGAGTGGAGAGTTTTTGCGGCTTGTCTGTTTGAAGCGACAAGTCTGTTTCAACCCGCTGGCGAATAATATCTGCATTGCAGGGATGATTGGTCACCTTTTTCACGAAACGTCAGCGTACTTATGCAATACCTGTTTGCGCTTCCTTGCTTGTTTAGTGTGACGACAATTTTTAGTCCATAGGGTTGGCACATAATGTGCTTGGTTTTCAGAGAAAGATTATTTTTATCGACTTCGCCCCCACCTCTCTCTAAATCTTGCAAGGAGCCAGCCGCGTGACATCATTAATCAACGAAACCAAACAACTGCTTGTTATCGACAGTCAAATTGAAAATTGGCAAAACCTTATAGCCAATATTGCACCTGATACCAGTGTATTGGTGCTTGATGCAGGATATGACGGCTTAACACAGCTTGCCAATGCTATCAGCACTTATTCCAATCTATCCTCCATACAGATAATTTCTCACGGTAGCGCAGGCAATCTGCAATTGGGTTCCGTTACGTTGAACAGCGGTAATCTCAGTGACTATACGCAACAACTGACTATCATCGGCAATGCCCTCAGCGCGAACGGTGATTTATTGCTTTATGGGTGTAATGTTGCTCAAGGTGACATCGGACAGCACTTTATTGAACAACTCAGCCGCCTGACGGGTGCGGATGTCGCGGCATCGACTGACTTGACCGGCGCGGCAAACCAAGGCGGCAATTGGGTACTTGAAAGTCAGACGGGAGCGATTGAAGCGACCTCGGCAATCAGTGATGCAGCACAAGCGGCTTATCAAGGTGTTTTAACCGCAGTGTATCCTGCAACCTATTTGTTCTCTGGGGCAATTGTTGCAACGGGAGCAAGCAATTATGAATTGTGGGTTACCGATGGTACAGAGAGGGGCGCGCATTTACTTAAAGATATTAATGTCGGCTTGGCAGCCTCCCACCCTGATTATTTCACCTCATTAGGCAACGGTAAAACCCTGTTTCAGGCCGATGATGGCGTACATGGCTTTGAATTATGGGTCACTGACGGCACTGCGGTGGGTACCAGTCTGGTTAAGGATATTAATACAGGCTCTGCGGGTAACGTGTTTGATATTGGTATTTCCTTAGGAAACGGTAGGCTGTTGTTTGCCGCCGATGATGGTGTAAATGGCAGAGAGTTATGGATTACAGACGGCACAACCGCAGGAACAAGCCTTGTTAAGGATGTTTACACAGGTTCATCCAGCAGCTCTTTAGATTCTTTTATTGCCTTAGGTAACGGTAAAGTGCTGTTCACCGCCACTGATAGTACGCATGGCAATGAAATGTGGATAACGGACGGAACAACAGCAGGCACCAGTCTTGTTCAGGATATTTATACGGGTGTCTGGGATTCTTCGGTGTCTTTTCTGACGGCTTTCGGCAATGGCAAGATGCTGTTTACTGCCGATAATGGCGTGAATGGCAGTGAATTATGGATAACAGACGGCACGACAGCGGGTACTAATCTGCTTAAAAATATCAGCCCTTATAGTAGTTATAATAGTAATCCTAGTAATTTTATTGCTTTGGGTAACGGCAAAATGCTGTTTACCGCCGATGATTATGATCACGACACTGAATTATGGATAACCGACGGCACCACGGCAGGAACCTTTATGCTTAAGGACATTAATGTCGGTTTTGATGGCAGCTTTCCGTTGCAATTTACCGACTTGGGCAACGGTAAGGTAATGTTTGCCGCCAACGATGGCGTGAGTGGCAGAGAGATGTGGGTAACGGACGGAACAGCCGCAGGAACAGTTCTCGTCAAAGATATTTATGCCGGAGTATCCAGTAGTTATCCCGGTTTCTTTACTGTATTGGGCAATGGAAAAATGCTGTTTAACGCCAGTAATGGTATTGCGAATGGTGATGAGCTGTGGATAACGGACGGAACAGCCGCAGGTACAAACCTTGTTAAAGATATTTGGTCAGGGTTGTCTAGCAGTAATAGCACTCATTTTAATACCTTAGGTAATGGTAAAGTGATATTTACCGCGAATGATGGTGTGCATGGCGATGAATTATGGGTCACGGATGGCACAACCGCAGGAACAAGCCTTGTTAAGGATATTTATGCAGGTTCCTTAAGCAGTTCTTGCTCTTTTTTTATCTCCCTAGGTAACGGCAAAATGCTGTTTAACGCCAATGATAGTGTACATGGCAATGAATTATGGGTAACGGACGGTACTACGGCGGGAACAATGCTGCTTAAGGATATGAATGATAGCTTTGCAGGCAGTGATCCTGGTTATGCGTCCACCTTAAGTAGCGGTAAGATGGTGTTTGTCACCAACAGCACGGTCAATGGTAATTTATGGGTAACAGATGGCACAATATCGGGTACCGTCAGCTTGATTGCCGTCAACAGAGTACCGACAGACATACAAATCAGCACAAACAATGTGAATGAAAACGTGGCGGCAGGCACTGTAATCGGTACATTAACCAGTACCGATCCTGACGCAGGCGATGCTTTTACCTATAGTTTAGTTACAGGCGGTGTCGACAACAGTGCATTCAGCATCGTCGGCAACCAATTAAAAATTAACAACTCGCCTGATTTTGAAGCTAAATCCAGTTACAGCATTAAAGTGCGTACCACCGACCAAGGCGGATTGTTTTTTGATAAAGTACTGACTATTGTTATCAACAATGTGTTTGAAGCACCTGTGTTGGTTACGCCTGTCACTATCGACTACACCGATACCGCTTTTGTTGATAACTTTGCTGTTAAGACAGGTACACTGACTGCTGCATCCGAAGCGGGTACAATTAAAACCTATGGCATTACAGGTGGAACTGATAATGGCAATGGTACCGTCAGCAAAAGTAATGCTTACGGCACATTAACCGTCAATAAGGTAAGCGGTGCGTATACCTTTACACCGCTTAGCACCGCTATTGAGGCGTTAAATACCACTATATCAGATACCTCTCTCAGCGTTACGGTATCGGATAGCTTACAAGTAGTCAGTAAATCATTTACCGTGAACATTATACAAAGTGGTGTTACGGAATCTCTGGGTAACGATACGTTAATCGGCACAGTGGGTAATGACGTAATCAATGGCTTGGCGGGTGATGACAGCATTAACGGTAGCACGGGTGCTGATATTATGGCAGGAGGGCTGGGGAATGATAGTTTTACTGTTGATAATCCAAATGACATAGTGATAGAAGCAGTGGGAGCAGGTTTAGATACTGTTTATTCAAGTATTTCCTATGCGTTGGCAGCTAATATTGAAAATTTAGTGTTAACAGGTGCTGCGATTGCGGGTTATGGCAATGATCTGAATAATCAAATTACAGGTAACAGCAGTGATAATATTTTCGCTGGTGGATTGGGTACCGATACTGTAATAGGTGGTGCAGGCAACGATGTCTATTACGTTGATAATACAGGTGATGTCATTATAGAGCTGGTCAACGAGGGGTCGGATATAGTTTATTCAATGGCCGCGTCTTACACCTTGTCGGATAATATTGAAAATCTGGTTGTCTGGGGAGCTGGTATTAGCGGAACGGGTAACGCGCTGAGCAACTATATTTTTGGCAGCAATGGCAATAATACACTTGATGGCGGTGCGGGTGCTGATATTCTGTACGGTGGCTTGGGAAATGACACCTATGTCGTTGATAACGCAGGCGACGTGGTCATAGAAAGTCTTGACTCGGGTTTCGACACCATCAACACATCGGTTAGCTATACCATAGCGACCAACGTTGAAGTGATGAACCTCACAGGATTGCTGGGTACAGAAGCTCTTAATGGCACGGGCAATGATGCCGTTAACTACCTGTTCGGTAACGCAGGTAACAATATTATTGATGGTAAAGCAGGTGCCGATATGATGGTTGGCAAAGCTGGAGATGATACCTATTACGTCGATAATGTGGGAGATGTCATCTTTGAGAATGCTAACGAAGGTATGGATACTGTTATTTCAAGTGTTTCCTATGGTTTGTCAGCACTTAATCCCGCTAATGCTGCACTGGCTAATACAGAAAATCTTATTATCACGGGGTCGGCACTGTTTGCGTTTGGTAATGAACTGAATAACACTATAACTGGCAACAGTAATAACAACGTTATTGGTGGTGGTGCAGGTGTCGATACCATGACAGGTGGGGCAGGTAATGATTCCTATTACATTGATGTTACGGGTGATAGAGTGGTGGAAAATGCCAGTGAAGGTTTTGATATGATCTATTCAACAGCCACTGACTATACCTTAGCCGATAATATTGAAGCCTTAATTGTCTGGGGTGCAGGGCTTAACGGCACAGGTAACGCCCAAGATAACTATATTTTTGGCAACACCTATGGAGGAAGCCCAGTGAACAATATACTCAGTGGCGGTGCGGGTAACGACATTCTGATGGGCTTTGATGGAGCAGATACCTACATCGGCGGCACAGGACAGGATTCCTACAATCTGACAGAGCAAATTGCGGCCACCGACACGATACAGATTGCAGCAGGTGATAGCGTAGCCACCGTAGGGCTAATGGACAAAGCCACAGGCTTTACCTTAGGAACAAACGCAGTCAGTAGCGCAGGCGTTGATAAACTGGATTTGGTCAGCAGCAACATTGCCGCGAATGCCGTATCCCAGAATGGAACGGATGCAGGGGCAATTCAAACCAACAGCATCACCAACGGCATCATTAGCTTCAAAGGCGTGGGAGGTGCGACGATTGCCGCCAATGCACTAAACCTGAGCGACGCGCTCACTTATCTGCAAACCAACATTAACGATGGCAGCAGCGTTGCTTTTGTAGCGGGTAATGACACCTATGTCTTTCAGGATGGCGGTGTTACTGATACCGTTGTTGATTTAGTGGGCGTTATTGCCACCAGCATGAATAATACTGGTTTGGCGGCTGGTGCTGTCTGGCTGGTTTAAGTTGTTGCCGCAATTGTTATGCAAAAATAGTTTTTATAGTTTGCATAACAAAAAAATATTAGTATAATACAGGGCTTGAAGTTAATACTTCAGGCGCGTAGCTCAGTTGGTTAGAGCACCACCTTGACATGGTGGGGGTCGGTGGTTCGAGTCCACTCGTGCCTACCAGAATACATAAAGCACTGCTCAGGCGGTGCTTTTTTCGTTGTAGCAACCAAAAAGTTTATCATCATGCCTATTATTACTCTTCCCGACGGCTCTTTACGCGAATTTGACCACGCAGTGACTGTGTTAGATATAGCCAAATCCATAGGCACGGGTTTAGCAAAGGCAACGCTGGCGGGTAAAGTGAATGGTGTCATGGTTGATGCCAGTACATTGATTGAACAAGATGCTACGCTACAAATTATTACTGCCAAAGACGCAGACGGCGTTGATGTTATCCGCCATTCTACTGCGCATTTATTAGCCCAAGCGGTTAAGCACACATTCCCTGACGCACAAGTCACCATAGGCCCTGTCATTGACAACGGCTTTTACTACGATTTTGCCTATTCCAGACCGTTTACGCCTGATGATTTAGTGGCTATTGAAAAGAAAATGCAGGAACTGGTGGCACAGGATATTGTGATTCATCGTTCAGTATTATCCAGAGATGCAGCGGTTGCGTTCTTTAAAGGTCTGGGCGAAACCTATAAGGCGGAAATTATTGAATCCATTCCTGCCGATCAAGATTTATCCTTATACGAACAAGGCGATTTTACCGATTTATGTCGCGGCCCTCATGTACCGAGTACAGGTAAATTAGGCGCGTTCAAGCTGATGAAAATCGCAGGTGCGTACTGGCGCGGCGATGCCAAGAATGAAATGCTGCAACGCATTTACGGCACGGCGTGGGGCGATAAAAAAGAACTGCAAGCCTATCTGCACCGTTTGGAAGAAGCTGAAAAACGTGATCACCGTAAATTAGCCAAAACGCTGGATTTATTCCACACCCAAGAAGAAGCTCCCGGTATGGTGTTCTGGCATGAAAAAGGCTGGATTATCTATCAACAGGTTGAGCAGTATGTGCGTGATAAATTGCGCGTCAACGGTTATGCCGAAGTGAAAACCCCGCAATTGGTTGACCGTACCCTGTGGGAAAAATCAGGGCATTGGGACAAATTCGGCGCGATGATTTTTACGACCCATTCGGAAAATCGCGATTATGCGGTTAAACCGATGAACTGCCCGTGTCATATCCAAATTTATAATCAGGGTATTAAAAGTTACCGTGATTTACCGATACGTTTAGCGGAATTCGGTTCGTGTCATCGTAATGAACCGTCTGGCACATTGCACGGCTTGATGCGCGTCAGAAATTTTGTGCAGGATGATGCACATATTTTCTGTACCGAAGGACAAATTCAAGATGAAGTATCCACCTTTATAGATATGCTGTTTGCCGTGTATAAAGACTTCGGTTTTGAAGAAGTTATTATCAAATTATCCACGCGCCCTGAAAATCGCGTTGGTGATGATGCCGTTTGGGATAAAGCAGAATCTGCGTTAGAACTGGCACTGAACAACAAAGGCTTGGCGTGGGATTTGCAACCGGGTGAAGGCGCGTTTTACGGCCCTAAAATTGAATTCTCGTTAAAAGATTGTATCGGTCGTGTGTGGCAATGCGGCACCATTCAAGTGGATTTTTCCATGCCCGCACGTTTAGGCGCAAGCTACATCGGCGAAGACAGTTCGCGCCAAGTGCCGGTGATGCTGCATCGCGCTATTTTGGGTTCATTAGAAAGATTCATCGGTATTTTAATCGAACAACACGCAGGTACATTCCCATTATGGCTGTCACCTGTGCAGGTCGTGGTGCTGATTATTGCCGATAGACACACGGATTATGCCGCGCAAGTGCTGAAAATATTAGAGCAACAAGGTATAAGAGCAAAAATTGACTTGAGAAATGAGAAGATTGGCTTTAAAATCCGCGAACATTCTATGCAGCGTGTACCGTATCTTGTCATCATCGGTGACAATGAATTAGAACAACAACGTATTACAGTACGCACGCAAAAGGGTGATGATTTAGGTAGTTTGGCAATCAGTGAATTTTCACAACGTTTAAAACAAGAAATTGCCGACAGAAAATAATTGTAATTTTGGAGGATTAGGGTATCGCTGCTAAAAAAGATGAAACGCGCTTGAATGACATGATTACCGCTAGACGGGTTCGGGTCACAGGTGCTGAGGGTGAGGCATTAGGTATTATCTCGCTGGATGAGGCCAAACAGATTGCTTATGCGGCAGACTTGGATTTAGTAGAAATATCGCCAAACGCGGATCCCCCCGTTTGCAAGATAATGAACTACGGTAAATACCAGTTTGAACTCAACAAAAAACTGGCAATTGCCAAAAAGAAACAAAAGCAAATTCAAGTCAAAGAAATTAAATTCAGACCGGGAACGGATGAAGGCGATTATCAGGTCAAATTAAGAAGTTTAATCAAATTTCTTAATGAAGGTGATAAAACCAAAATTACCGTACGTTATCGCGGGCGTGAAATGGCGCATCGTGAAATCGGTATGGATGTTTTGAAACGCATCGAAAAAGACTTGGAAGAACTCGCAATCGTCGAACAGTTTCCAAAAATGGAAGGACGACAAATGATTATGGTCATGTCCCCAAAAAAGAAAAAGTAGTCAACTGCCGCACAGGCAGCTTAGAAAAGAAGAAAAAATAACCCATAAAAACCCATTCGAGCCAGACCTGTCAATAGGTAGGTCTGGCTTTGTTTTATCTTGACATAGGAATTGTCAAGTCACCGCATTCTTCACAGAATGCGAGTAATTCTTCAGGGCCAACGCATTTTGCCTTGCTGAGTTATTCTCAGGGATTTTTAATTTTAACCTTATTGGAGCAAAACAAATGCCGAAAATAAAAACCAACCGTGGAGCTGCCAAGCGTTTCAGACGTACAGGCAACGGCGGTTTTAAATGTGGACAATCACACAAACGCCACATTTTGACTAAAAAATCGACCAAAAGAAAAAGACAACTACGCGCACCTGCGAGTGTTCATCCATCCGATGTGCGTATGGCTAGACGCATGATGCCTTACAGTTAATCAAGGAGACTAATCATGGCTAGAGTAAAACGTGGTGTAACAGCGCGTGCAAGACACAAAAAAATTCTTAAATTAGCAAAAGGTTACTACGGCGCAAGAAGCAGAGTCTATCGCGTTGCTAAACAAGCGGTTATCAAAGCGGGACAATATGCGTACCGTGACCGTAAACAGAAAAAACGTCAATTCCGTGCGTTGTGGATTGTGCGTATTAACGCTGCCGCAAGAATGTACGGCATTTCTTACAGTCGCTTAATCAATGGCTTAAACAAAGCCAACGTAGGCATCGACCGTAAAGTATTAGCTGATCTCGCAGTACGCGACATCGAAGCATTCGGCAAAATTGCTGAAATCGCTAAAGCGAATCAAAGCGCGTTGTCATAAATCCATCTAAGCACTGGATACTAAAAACCCCCGCAGTCTCACGGCTTCGGGGGTTTTTGTTTATAGCGATGCAGGTCGTGTGATTGTTTTAGTGCTGTATAACATTCGCAATTGATGAGTTTCGTACCTCAGCCCATCCTATCGTGCTACGCATCGACCCTTAGCACTGCCTATGATGAGCGCACCTTATCGTATTACAGAATGTTGATGGCATAAAAAAGCCGTGAAGTTGTTGGCTTCACGGCTGATGTGATGGGTCAGTTCAATCAATTTGGAACAGGATAATTTAGATGTCGATTAATCAAATCATATACTTCTTTGTGAGTTGAGTATTTTATTGCTCCGTCTCTACATTGCTTCTTTAAGAAAAGAAAAACTCTAACTTTATTATCGCCATATAAGCTAGAAACGTATCTAAACTCATGCCTTTCACTACAATTGAAAAATTTATCATCTCTTGCTTTATCTCTTGCCATATTTATTCGCCAAACATATCATTTATAACTTCTTGATTATCAATTAGTTGGCTATTAGTTATCCTTGGTGGACGAGTAGCAAACCCAGCTTTTTTAATTTCATTCTCAAGGTCAGTATCATTAATTTGTTCAGTATTAGGAGGATAAAGCGGTTGTATCCCACTTATGTTTGCATTATTACCGTGTGGAACATATACACGTTGACCACCATCTGTTAAATAAACATCAACTTTCATCATAAATACACCAAAGACCAGCATTAAAAACCCATGATTAGACTACACAATGAAATTATTGCCTACTTATGAAATAAAAAAAGCCGCTGAAAAGCGGCTTTTTTGTCAAACTTTTTCTTTAAAAAATAGTAGGAATCCTTATGTTTAGTTTAGCCTAGTTCAGCGCAACCTATCTCATTCTGCTATTCCGTCTCTTCTATTTTTGACTTCGAGAACTTACGCTCCCAAATGGTGTATAAGCTCAAAAACACTAAAAAAACACCTACAGGGCGACTCCACAAAAACCAAAATATAGCCACTTTGCCTGAAGCCAACCAGCCAGCATCGATAAGGTCGTACCACATTATCATAGCCGCTCCTAAGATAATGGATGCAATAGGGGTATTCGATAACCAATTATATAGCTCATCTAACAATTCAAATAATACATCCACTCCGCTTTTTTGTTCTGCTGGCTTTTTACCTGTCTCTACTGCATTCTCATTTTTTTCATCATTCATAATATTTGACTTTTTTAAAAGTTTAACAGTAAAAGTTTGGTATTCGTTACTTTTGAATAAACGTATCGCGTGCAATATTGCCAATAACATTAGTAGCTACAATATCTAAAGTTCCACCAACAACCCCGCCAAAAACTGGAATAATTTTGACTAAATTAACAGTTCCTTTTTCACCAAATTTAGTAAGAAGTCTAAAACCAACTTTTTGATTAATCGCTGTAATGGTTTTTCCAGAAATATTTTTTACAGCACTGGTCGCTATTTTTGTACCGAAAATAATCCCTGTTTCTTTAAGAATATCTTTTGCAGCATCACCCGCAAGACAGGCGAAAACAAGCGTTTTTACTTTATCATCTTTTAAATCATAGTCACCCATTTTTGCAATAGCTGCAATCATTCTGATTTGAACATACATAACAGATGCTATATTTGCAGGAATGGCAATAGGTAGAACTAATATACCGCCTAATCCAGTAATAAAACCAGAAGTGCCAGCTTTAGTATTTTGCCAACGAATAAGCGAATTGACTTTAACAATAAGTGTTCCTGAACCTTTGAGATAATTATTTGCCATGTCCTCAGCAGAATCTAAACCAGTAACACCATTAACTGATTTATCATAAGCCCAATCTAAAGCTTGCATAATGCCGCTTTGCGTTAATTCTTTTGCCATTTTATTTAACACTCCATGATTCATTTTTGAAATCTTTTTCTAATTTCATTTGCATTTCAAAAATTTTTACATTAATTACACCAAAAGCATCCTCAATAATATTTTTTAAGCTTGATTCAGGGGTTGCACATTTCAATCCTACAGAAAAAACAGCTCCAAACTTAGAAAAAAATCCTTTTTTATCGTCTTCTAATACATTAATTTTTTCTTGAATTTTTTTCATAGAATCAATGCTTTCAATATCAAAATCATCAAAACTAGCGGTAATTTCATCAAAACGTATGCTAAAGCTATTATTAATATAAGGGTCAAGTGCATCACTAAAGTCCATTAAATTATCGAATTGTTTTTCAACATTTTCTCCAATTTCTGCTAGTTTTTTTTCAACATTTTCTCCAAGCCTTTCCCCCTTTTTCTCCCATTCTGCAATATTGAATAATGAAAAATTTTCTTTATAAACTTCATTTAAAATTGCGTTTTTAACATTTGATAATTCTATATATCCCATATCAAATAGTTTAAAAAAAACTTTATAGGTATAGTAAAGACCAGATGTCTTTAGAAAAGTGGAAGCTAGATCAGTATGAATTGTTTTTAACTCCTCATCTGAAATTGAAGAACGCCCACCGCGTAATTTTTTTTGCACAGAACAAACTTCAACAATACTTAAATGTTTAATTCCAATTAATTGTGAACGGATACCTTGAATTTGTTCGGCTGATGCAACATCTGTATGAGTAAGCGAAAGAATGACAGGTGAATTACGGGCAGTAAATTTTTTAATAAGGTCTATTTCAAAATTCTCAATTCGAGCTGAGCTTGCATTAAGCACATAAAGAATGCCGTGAACTTCTGCACTATTAAGAAATTTGTCTAACTCAATTCCCCATCTTTCAACATTTGTAACCTCTATGCCAACGGTATCAAAGACAACAACATTCACTTCCGCAACTTTAAATTGATGGCTTTGAAAATTATCTTCAAAAGAAGTCACTGGTTTTCCAGCCGCACTTTCAAATATCGTTTGACCAAAAAGAAAGTTACATAATGCGCTTTTTCCAACGCCAGTTTTACCAACAACCAAGAGTTTAAGGGGATTTGATTCAGACGAATTCATTTTAATAACCTTCCCTTTTCGCTTGTTCTATTTTATCAGCCATTTCTGTTTTCCATTGATTCATACCTTCTCTGACATCACCCCATAAAGACTCATTAGAAAACAAATTAACCCAGTCTGGTTCAATACCATTATCTAAATAATCATTACAGGCTTTTTCAAATAATTTTATTAGTGCGTAACCCAAACTATAAGTAATAGTAGCCGCAACAGCCGAATTTATCATTGAACCTAATATTGGGACAAATTTAGTTAAGCTTGCAGCAAATAAAATACCAAATGAAGATGCTATTTGCGTTTTAAGTAAATTTTGAACTGTATTACCCATAGATGACATACCAAAAATAGATGCTATTCTTGTTGCCATGTAAAGTTGTTGCGCACTAATTAAAGCCGCATCACTGATAGGAATAGGTATAAGAGCCGTAGCGGCTGTGCTACTTACTATTCTAATAACTTCTTTTTTAGCTAATTCACATTTGGCTTGAATAGAACGTTTTTGCCCAACAATGAAAGAATAGCGTAAATCACCTTCTGGTAACGCTTCACTAGACCAATCAATTAACTTTTCAATATCCAAAGGCAAATCCATTCCATTGGTTATTGCCGCAGTTTCAAAAACATTCAATTGAATATCTTTCTCGCGTAAAATTTGTTTAAACAATTCAGCTTTTACACCTTTACCGTTAGAGTCTTCTTCGTCGTTATCACATTGCGTTAAAATAATTGCGCAACGATTATTAAGTTTTTGCTGAATTAACTTAACATTATCAATATCAAAATCGGTAATGCGATTATTTGAAATTGAAATGCAATACCAAGCTAAATGAATCTGCTCTTTAATCTCTTTTGCTTGGTATTCATCAATCTTAGGTAAAATATTAGTGCGAAAATTACTAGCATCAACACCAGCGGCAGAAATTTCATAACCCTCTGTATCAAATAAAACAATGGGTATATTTTTAGGCTCATATCGGTGCATACCGCGAGTAACAGGCTGACCAGAACCCACTTTTGCCACTTGTTCACCAAATACATAATTAACTAACGAGCTTTTACCAACGCCCGTTCCGCCAACAATCATAATGTTTGGCTTTTTTAATTCTTCAACTTGACGTTGCCATTCTTCATTAACTTGTTTTTCGTAATCATTAGTTGTAGCCATTTTTCTCTCAAATTATGTTAAAACAAAAGTCATCATATAACACACCGATGACAGGTTGTGTCATTTCCACCAGCAAACCGAAAATAATTATTGCCTAGTCTCATCACTGCCTAAATACTCCCGCAAGCCCTGTAATAAGCTATGGCGTAATTCATCTGGGCTAATGATTTGCACATTGGGCAACCAGTAGCGAATGAGCGGTAAAATTTGATGGTCGTGGGCGATGCGGGAGGAGACGATTAAACTGCCGTCTTCTAGGGTTTTGTCGATTTGCTGATTGGGGAGTAAGGCGCGGCGTTGAAAATAATGGGCGACGGAGCTGTGGATTTTTAGCACGACTTCGCGCTTGGTATCGGCAAACCAGATGCTGTCTTCTTGTTCGATGAGTTGGTGGGTTGCGGGGTCGGGGTTAAATTGCTCGGATTCGATGATGATGCTGGTGAGTTGGCTGAAACTAAAGGCTTTCAGTTGGTCGTTAGCAATGGCGGCGAGATACCAAATGCCTTTGTGGTTGACCAGTTTGTAAGGCTGGGCGCGGTAGGTTTTGTCTTTGTAGCTAAACTGAATCCAGCGGTGTTTTAAAATGGCTTGTTCTAGCAGTTTGAATTCATGATTTTTCTTAGCTAAATCTTCGTAGTGATGCCCTTTGACTAAATAGGCTTGAGCGATACGCGCATCAAATAATTCACGCAAAAAATCATCTTTGAGTATGGGAAACAAGGATTTAATGCCCGCTAAACAGGCAAAGCGTTCTACATCGTGGCTGTTGAGTTTTCCGAGATAATAAGGCTGCAAGGAAATCAGTCCGTTTTCTTTATCAAATGGCAGGTAAGTGAAGCGTTCTGAGAAGTCGCGTTGAATGGTGCGTAATGTGACATTAAATTCCGCTGCCAGTTTGCGTGGGTCTAATTTTTCACCGTCATTGAGTTTGATGAGAATTTGAGTAAGGCGAACAGCGGTTTTGTCGTGTTCTTTGCTGGTTGTTGCCATTGTTATGTCCGTTGTGTTGGGTAATGGCAAAACGATAACACACGGTAACGACAGGTTATGTCGCTCTCAATTGACAAACTGAAAAATAGTTATTTCATACCACTGGAAATCAAATTTTGTCTGACTTGCCAGTAAAGATTACACGCCTAAATTCACGCAGATTTATTGCGGCACACTAAATAAGCTATTTAGATGGACTGAATAATAGCCGTGTTAAATGTTGATAATTCTTAAAAAGGACTCGCCCATCTTCTGAGGAGATGGGCGGTTTAATTCGATTAATTAATGGCTATGCCTTTTGCCAATTTAGGCAACTTTCCTTCTAGTCCCATCGCACCGCGCATGACTTTATGTTTTGCGGGTAAGATGCGTTCAGCTAAGCCTAGACCTAGGTTGCGTAATAATTTGACGGGTAAAATGTCATTGCTGAATACGTTATAAAACACATCCATCACGGTCATCATTTTCAGATTTTCATTGCGGCGCATTTTTTCATAACGTTTTAAGGTGCTGACATCGCCTATGTCTAGCCCTTGTTTGTGTGCTTCCAGTAATACTTCGGCTAGGGCGGCGGCATCTAATAAACCGATATTTACGCCTTGCCCTGCTAACGGGTTAATGGTGTGGGCGGCATCGCCGACTAATACCACGCCTTGTTTAACGTAGCTTTGCGCATGACGGCGGGTTAAGGGGAAACTGGCAATGCCTAATATGGCGTTGACGTTACCTAGGCAATCAGGAAACGCAGCTATTAATTCCTGTTTTAAGTCATCAAAAGACAAGGCTTTTAAGCGACTGATTTCATCGGGTGAGTTATACCAAACCAGTGAGCCGTAATGTCCTGTGAGCGGTAAAAAGGCTTGCGGGCCGCTGGCGACAAAACGTTGCCAAGTAATATCCTGTTGTTCGTAATCGGTGTCTATGTAAATCACCAGCGCGTGTTGTTGATAATCCCAGCTGGTCACACCGATGCCGACTGTTTGTCGAACGCGCGATTGTGCGCCGTCGGCACCCACTAATACTTTTGCCGATAATACGCGCCCGTCGCCCAGTTCAATTTCAGGTTGTTCGCCTAAACGGTAGTTGATTTTACTGATAGCGGTCGGGCAGATGAGCTTAATATTGGAAAATTCCTGCAAGCGGTCTAATAACGCCAATTGTGTGATACGATTTTCCACAATGTAACCCAATTCAGGATAGTTAATATCATCACTGCAAAATTCAGTATCACCTGCGGTTTCAAAGACGCGCATCCGTCGAAACGGGCAGATGCGGCGATTAACGATGCCGTCCCACGCGCCCACGGTTTCAATAATGTTGCGTGAGGCAATACTGAGCGCGGATACGCGTAAATCATGCGGCTGTTCTGGGGAAAAAGCCTCGGGCGGAGAGCTTTCCAGCACGGCTACTTTTAAATCACTGCCGCCTAAACCACACGCTACGGCAGCACCGACCATACCGCCACCGACAATGATGACATCAAAAATTTCTTTCATAACAACCGACTCGCTTTATAAATTGAAGTGCGTAACTGACAGATTAGCTTGATTATGTTACCATTAGCAGGTTTCGCTAAACGATAATAAAGTCAGCACTACGCACCATGAATGCGCTTGACTCTACCATACACGACCTAAAAACGACACTAAACGTTATATACACAACACCGATGAGAGAACGGGCAGGATAATGACTAAAAATCCCCGATGGAACAATAAACAAGCCATGCTTTATGACGCAGAACTTTCGCAGGACAGTTGCGGCGTGGGTTTTATCACTCACAAGCAAAGCAAACAAACGCACGATTTATTGGCTAAATCCCACGAAGCCTTATGCACGATTCCACATCGTGGCGGCATGAGTGCGGAAGGTATCGGTGACGGTGCGGGTGTCAATATTGATTTATCGCTCACCTTTTTCCGTAAAATCACGGGTAATCCAGCATTGGAAATCGGTCAATTCGGCGTAGCGAACTTCTTTTATCCAGAAGATCACGCCCACCATGATTCCGATGCCAATGAATTGGTGGAACGGCATTTTAACGATTTTAACTTGCCGATTATTGCGCGGCGTGTGATTCCTGTGGATGACAGCGTGTTGAATGCGGCGGCGATTAAAGCCCAATTGCCGATTGAACAGTTTATTTTCGGTCGTCCTGACGCATTAAAAGACGCAACGCATGAGGAATTTGAACGCCATATTCAAGCCGCGTTGCTGGATATTGAAGTTGAAGGTTTTACGCGTGAAGAATTAGTTGGTTTTTATCCGCTGTCGATGAGTTCACGCACTCAGGTCTATAAAGGTCGTTTGAATTCGCATGAAGTGATTCCGTACTTTAAAGACTTGTACGACACTGACCATCGTTGTCATACGCTGTTTTTCCATACCCGTTTTTCGACCAATACTGCACCTGCCACCATGATGGCACAGCCATTTCGTTACATGGCGCACAACGGCGAATTAAACACCGACAAGAAAAACCGCCTCAGTGAAAACGCCATTGCCCGTCAACACGGCAAACACATCTGTTTTCCGTGCGGACAATCAGACTCAGGGCGTTTAGATCAAACCCTGACGCGCCGTATTAACGAAGACAATCTGGACATCGTGACTGCCGTATTAGCCATGATGCCGCCTGCGTGGGAAAACGACACCACTTTGTCGCCAGAAGTCCGCGCCATGCTGGAATATTTCAGCTTATACGAAGAAAAAAATGACGGCCCAGCGGCGTTGATTTTTAATGACGGTATTCGGGTCGGTGCGCGTTTAGACCGTTTGGGCTTGCGTCCTCTGCGTTCTGTTGAAACCCACGATTATTTAGCCGTCATGTCCGAAGCGGGACAAATTGATTTTCCACCTGCGGATATTGTCAAACGCGGTCGTATTGAAGCGGGAGGGATGCTGTATTTTGACCACAGCACAGGCGAAACCTACCATAACGCAGAAGTGCTGGAGCGGTTAGCCAAAGAACAGGACTACACCGCCTTACTGGCTAAACGCTGCATTCATTTATCCGAACTACCCAAGGTTGAATTAGCCGAATTAGCGGACAATCACAGCTTAAACATCGACCAACGCTACACCGCCTATTCATTGAATCAGGAAAGTTTCCGTTTTCTGCTGGATCCGATGCTGGCGACAGGTTTAGAAAAAGTCACCGCAATGGGTTACGGACTCGCACCGAACGCGCTCTCCAGTGCGGAAGGTGGAATGTCGCGTTATTTCAGCCAACGGTTTGCGCAAGTGACCAACCCGCCGCTGGATTCTATCCGTGAAAGCGACGGTATGACCTTGCGGGTTGCACTCGGTGCAAAACCCACGTTCTCTGACGAATACAGTAAACAATTGGTGATTGATTCGCCGATTTTACAACGCGCTCAATTAGAACAAATCCGCAGACAATCTACCGTGAGCAATATCACGCTGGATATGCTGTACACGCCCGACTTTAGCGATGCGGCACAAAACGAAGCCAATCTGACAGCGGCAGTCACAGCGGTGTGCGAACAAGTCGCTACAGCGGCGCGTAATAACACAGGCATTATCATTTTAACGGACGCGAATATCAGCGAAACCCACGCCGCTATTCCCGCGTTGTTAATGATTGCCGCCGCCAATCAGCATTTAGTCAAACAGGGCTTGCGTTTCAACTCGTCACTGATTGCCGAAACAGGGCAGGCTGCCAGTCCGCACGATGTCGCTACCATCTTGGGTTTTGGCGCGTCGGCGATATGCCCGCTCAGTGTCCATGACCGTGTCACCAGCCATTACGCACCTGCGGAATGGTCAAGCGTGCTGTATAAATTCCAAAAAGGCACGGAAAAATCGTTGATGAAAACGATGGGTAAATTCGGCTTATGTACCGCTGAAAGTTACATCGGCGGTGAGTTTTTCGAGTCCAATTATCTGGATACCGATGAACCCAAATTAAGCCCGTATTTTCCCAATATTCACGCCTCAGTCGGCGGTGTGCGTTATGCCGATATAGCCGCAAGTGCCGCAGAATGGCACGGTAAAGCACTGACGGTGCGTGAAGAAAAAGACATTCCGTTTTTAGGTCTGTTTAAAGAACGTCAGGACGGTGCAGGGCATTCCTACGGCAATACAGCGGTGCGTGAATACATCCGCATGACCGATGAACCGATTTTATACGTTGCCGAACAATCACCCGAAGCCAGTGATATTGCCTATTTAGACACAGGTTACGAAAAACGCACCCCTGAACAAATCGACACCGCAGGTATCACGCCTGCCTATCGTAGTTTCACTAAAAATCTGTACGAAGAACGTGATGCCAGACCTGCGGCATTGCGTGACATTATGGATTTTCCCGCCGATGTCAGCGTGGCAGAAACGACCGACGATTTTGACCGTTTGTTAGGCAATCAAAACCTGCACGGTAACGTGAATTATTTGATTCGCGGCTTGTGTGTCACCCAAGTCGATGAATATGAATTTGCGATTAATCTCACTGAGCGTGATTCCAATCAACGGTTGGAAAATTTAGTTCAGCATTTTAAAAACCGCTTTGTTGATATTACCTTCGATATAGTCATCGTTGAAAATACCATCATTATTCACGTTACCAGCCGCAACAATGTGTTGTTCAACTATTTGTCATCGGTACAAAAAGCGCGTAAACCGATTGCTTTAAGCGACGTACAACCTGCACACGAAATCACCGCTACTTTAGCCTCGGGTGCAATGAGTCACGGCGCATTACTTGCCGAAGCCCACGAAGCAGTCGCGCAAGGCACGAACATCGTCGGCGCGTTGAGCAATTCAGGCGAAGGCGGCGAGCATTCCAGTCGTTTCGGCACGCTGCGCTCCAGCAAAATCAAACAATTCGCCTCAGGTCGTTTCGGTGTCTGGGCGGGTTATTTAGCTGATTCCAACATTGAAGAAATTGAAATCAAAATCGCCCAAGGTGCAAAACCTGGTGAGGGCGGACAATTACCTGCCGCCAAAGTGTCGGTAGAAATTGCTGCCTTGCGTGGTGGTACGCCACGCGTGGAATTAGTCAGTCCACCACCGCATCACGATACTTACTCGATTGAAGATTTAGGGCAGTTGATTCACGATGCCAAAGCGGCGCGAGTCCGAGTCGGCGTTAAACTGGTGTCTTCCGAAGGTATCGGCACGATTGCGGTTGGTGTCGCCAAAGCAGGTGCGGACGTGATTAACGTCGCAGGTAACACAGGCGGCACAGGTGCGGCGGCGGTTACCAGCTTGAAAAACAGCGGACGTTCACCTGAAATCGGTATCGCCGAAGTACACCAAGCACTTGCCGTTAATGGTTTGCGCGATAAAGTCATCGTGCGCTGTAGTGGCGCACATCAAAGCGGTTTAGACGTTGTGAAATCGGCTATTTTAGGCGCGGATTCGTTTGAATTCGGCACGACTGCGTTGATGATGTTGCGTTGCGTGATGGCGAAAAACTGTAACATCAAATGCCCAGCGGGTTTAACCACTGCGCACGAAGAATTCAAAGGCGATCCGCGTGTCTTGGCGCAGTATTTCATCAACTTGGCGCATGAAGTCAGAGAATTACTGGCAATGCTCGGCTATCGCAGTTTGCAGGAATTGCGCGGTAAAACTGAATTACTGCACTTAATCAATCATCCGTGCATGGTCGGGCAGTTGGATTTAACCAAAATGCTTGCGCCAGTCGATGTAGTAAAAATCGACAAAGCGGTGTATTTAGAAGCCTGTTTCACCATCGACGATAACATCATCGAGCAAATCAAAACAGGGCTTGCCGCGCATCAACAACAAATCGTCATTGAAGGCAAAGGCTTTAAACTCAATAACCGTAACAAAACTGTTGGCGGTCAAGCGGCAATTGATTTGGAACGTTATCTGAATTACCAGATTACCGATGCACAACTGAATGACTCAAACATCATTTACACCCATACCAATGGACGGCGTTATTTAGCCCCAGACAGCGTGATTATTCGCACCCACGGTTCAGCGGGACAAAGTTACGCCGCGTTCATGAATGACGGTATGCGCATGGAACACAAAGGCACTTGTAATGACGGTGTCGGTAAATCGGCGTGCGGCGGCGTATTAGTCGTTGAATCTCCGGGTGGTGGTATTAAAACACCGGGTAATAACGTCCTCATCGGCAACTTCGCGCTGTTTGGTGCGACAGGCGGTAAAGCCTTTATCAACGGCGAAGCGGGCGACCGTTTTGCGGTGCGTAACTCAGGCGCGATGGCGGTGGTCGAAGGCGTGGGTGATTTTGCCTGTGAATACATGACCAACGGTTCAGTGCTGAACATCGGCGGCTTTGGTAAAGGCGTGTGTAACGGAATGTCAGGCGGTAATGCCTACCAATACGACCCTGAAAACCGCTTAGCCGCGCTGTACGATAAAACCTCAGTTGCGCTGCATCGGTTGACTGAAGAGGCGGTATCTGCGCATGAAGCCATTATTCTGGCAATGCTGGAAGAACACGCCGCGTACGCCAACTCCAGCAAAGCGCGTAATTTATTGGCTAACTGGGCAACCGAACGCCAACATTTTTACGTTGCCTTACCATTGTGGTTAAACAAAACCCAAACTGCTGAACATCTACAAGCGGCAATGGATCGCAAAGAAATGGTGGAAGAATTAGCCGTAGAACTGGCGCAAGTGCAAATCGCCCAAGTGCGTACTGCTTACCAAACCGCCCAACCCTTATTCGGTGGCGCGATTCCACAGCAAACCGCACAATTAATCAACAGCTTTGCGGTGTTTGATAAAGCGCAGCAACTGGCGCGTGAGCTGTATAAAGGTGCGAAACACGAAGTAAATGCACATCAAATCGAGCAAGCCGCGCGTAAATTAATACTGGAACGTCCGCGTAAATTACAAGAAGCCTTAGTGAAAAACACCCGCGAAGCCTACAGTTATTACACCGACCAACAACTGGCGTGTTTACTCGCCAGCAAACGGATTAATGACTACAAAACCGCGTTAATCAACCGCTCTGTCCAAAGCATTTATTCAATGGGTTCTACCGTATGGATAATCGACCAAGACAGACAAAACCGCCTAGCATTAGCAGGCATCCCCTGCGTCGAAGCCCACCTCGCTGAAATAGTCAGCGTGGGTATTGCGCAAACTATGTTAAGCGAAGTGGTTGCTTAATACGCCTCATGATCAGGGGGCTGGTATTAAACCAGTCCCTGATACTTCCCATTGACACGCTTGCTCAGGTGTAAATTGTAGAGATTTTTCGTGTCATTAAAGTCATCAATGAAAGGCTGGTTTGGAGAAGTCCAAGGCACGCTTGCCAAAAAAATATTTTTAGATGCTAACGTCTATATTGATGTAAATAACGTCACCATTCCCACGCAAAATGGGACAACTCAAATCGACCATATTATTGTCTCGCGCTATGGCATATTCGTGGTGGAAACCAAGAATATGAGCGGCTGGATATTCGGTGATGAAAACAATCCTCAATGGACACAAAGTCTATTCGGTCAAAAATTCAAGTTTCAAAATCCATTGCACCAAAATTATCGACATACAAAATCTTTGTCTGATTTTTTGGGTATTGAACACGATAAGCTCTTTTCTATAGTGATGTTCTGGGGCGAGTGCGAACTAAAAACCGCGCTACCGCCTAATGTAATGACCAGCGGTTATATTTCATATATCAAAAGTAAAACTGTCATTATTTTTTCCGATGCAGACATTCAAGCAATTGTTTCTGCGATTAAAACAGGAATGTTGCCGAAAAGCCGGGCTACTCGTAGACAACATATTGATTCACTCAATCAGCGATTTAACAGCAAAACAGCTTGCCCTAAGTGCAGTAGCCCGTTAGTGCTGCGTACCGCAAAAATAGGCGTGAATGCTGGTTCACAATTTTACGGATGTACAAAATACCCCGCTTGCCGTTATGTTGCACAACGTGAGACTAGCTAACGCTTAACGTAGCACAAATAGTTCACTTCTATTTGCAACCAGCCCACCCAAAAAATCAAGTGACGCACTGGATTTTCATCTGTAAAATTCAGCACTTTTGCCAAAGTGTACCCCTCTGTTGTAAAGTATTGATTGAATGCTTGATAATAGGTTATAAGGCATGAACAGTAACCCTTCATAGATTTTAGAGGTATCAATGAATCAACGTACGCTACCAACTAGACAAGGTTTGTATGATCCGCGCAATGAACATGATGCGTGTGGTGTGGGTTTTATTGTTCATATCAAGGGGCAGAAAAGTCATGCGATTGTCCGTCAGGGCTTGGAATTGCTGACTAATTTAACGCATCGCGGTGCGGTGGGGGCTGATCCTAAAGCGGGTGATGGCGCGGGAATTTTAATTCAAATCCCTGATACTTTTTTGCGTGCGGAGTGTGATTTTTCCTTGCCTGCACAGGGTGATTATGCGGTCGGTATGGTGTTTTTACCACGCGATACGGGCAATCGGAGTATTTGCGAAAACTTGTTAATTAACCTTATCGCGCAAGAAAACGCGGTGTTCTTGGGCTGGCGCGATGTGCCTGTCAATAATGACGGCTTGGGCGAGTCGGTTAAATTGGTTGAACCTGTGGTGCGGCAGATTTTTATTGCTCGTGGTGCGGATTGCGCGGATCAGGATGCGTTTGAACGCAAGCTGTTTGTGATTCGCAAGCAGGTGGAAAACGCGGTGCGTGATTTACGGTTGAATCACGGTGCGGCGTTTTATATCCCGTCGTTATCATCACGCACTATTGTTTATAAAGGTATGTTGCTGGCGAATCAGGTCGGCACGTTTTATCCAGAACTCAATGATGAACGCATGGACAGTGCGTTGGCATTGGTGCATCAACGGTTTTCTACCAATACGTTCCCAACGTGGGATTTGGCGCATCCGTTCCGTTTGATTGCGCATAACGGTGAAATCAATACCTTGCGCGGCAATGTCAACGGTATGGCGGCGCGTCGGCATTCGATTGCGTCTAAGTTATTGGGCGATGATATTCATAAATTATGGCCGTTGATTGCCGAAGGGCAATCGGATTCTGCGTGTTTTGATAATGCGGTGGAATTGTTGGTCGCAGGCGGTTATTCACTGGCTCATGCGATGATGTTGCTGATTCCCGAAGCATGGGCGGGCAATGTATTAATGGATGAAAAGTTGCGCGCGTTTTATGAATATAACGCGGCACTCATGGAACCGTGGGATGGCCCTGCGGCAATTGCCTTTACTGACGGTCGGCAAATCGGTGCGACCTTAGACCGTAATGGTTTGCGTCCTGCGCGTTATCTGGTCACCGATGATGATTTTGTGATTCTGGCTTCCGAAATGGGGGTGCTGGAAGTCCCTCAACACAAGATTATTAAAAAATGGCGTTTGCAACCCGGCAAAATGCTGTTAATCGACACCGAGCAAGGGCGTATTATTGATGATGCGGAACTCAAATCGGTATTAGCCAACAGCCAGCCTTATGAAGAATGGCTGGATAAAACCCAGATTATGCTGGCTAAATTACCGTCGGAAGTATCGGCGATGGCTCCCGATGATGAAACCTTGTTGTGTCGTCAACAGGCATTCGGCTATACCCGCGAAGACATTGAATTTATTCTCAAACCAATGGCGCAAACAGGGCAGGAAGCCATTAGTTCTATGGGGATTGATACTGCACTCGCGGTATTATCAGACCGTGCGCGGATGTTATACGATTATTTCAAACAGGGTTTTGCGCAAGTCACAAATCCTGCGATAGACCCGATTCGTGAAGAATTGGTAATGTCCTTGGTGTCGTTCATCGGCCCGCGTCCTAATTTATTAGGTCTGGATGAGGGCGGCACGCATAAACGTCTGGAAGTTGAGCAACCGATTTTAAGCAATCAGGATTTAGAAAAAATCCGCCGTATTGAATCACGCACCAACGGCGCGTTCAAAACCAAAACCGTTACCCTGTGTTACCCAGCTGATTTAGGCGCGAGTGGCATGGAAAGCGCGTTGGATAAACTCTGTCATGTGGCGCAACACGCGGTTGAAGACGGTAATAATATTTTAGTGTTATCTGACAGCAACATTGATGCCGCCTATATTGCGATTCCTGCATTATTGGCAACCTCAGCGGTGCATCAATTTTTGACCCGTGAAGGTTTGCGTACTAAAGTCGGTCTGGTGGTGGAAACAGGTGAAGCACGAGAAGTACATCATTTCGCCTTATTAGCGGCTTACGGTGCGGAAGCGATTAACCCGTATCTGGCGTTGAATACACTGTCCAGTTTCTGTGCGGACATCCAGTTGTCTGAATACGAAGCCCATAAACGCTACATCAAAGCCACGTCGAAAGGTTTGTTAAAAGTCATGTCCAAAATGGGCATTTCCACCTATCAATCGTATTGCGGCGCACAGATTTTTAACGCGATTGGCTTGGCTGAACCGTTCTTGGATCAGTATTTTACAGGTACAACCAGCACCACCGAAGGCGCGGGACTGACAGAAATCAGCGAAGAAACCAGCCGCCGTCATCGTATTGCGTTTGGTAACGCGCCACTTTTCCGTGATGCACTGGATGTGGGCGGCGAGTATGCATTTCGTTTGCGCGGTGAAGCCCATGCGTGGACACCGGCCAGTATCAGCACACTGCAACACGCGACCCGCAGTAACAGCTATGAAAAATACGCAGAATTTTGCCGCCTGATTGATGAGCAGAATGAAAACCTGCTGACCTTGCGCGGCTTGATGAAATTCAAAGAAGCGGCAACGCCCGTGCCATTGGATGAAGTGGAGTCTGCCGCTGAGATTGTGAAGCGTTTTGCTACGGGGGCTATGTCGTTCGGGTCGATTTCATTTGAAGCGCATACCAATTTAGCCATTGCGATGAACCGTATCGGCGGCAAATCCAACACAGGCGAGGGTGGCGAATTACCCGAACGCTTTAAAACGCTACCGAATGGCGATTCCATGCGCTCGGCGATTAAACAGGTTGCTTCGGGGCGTTTTGGTGTCACCACTGAATATCTGGTGAATGCCGATGATATTCAAATCAAAATCTCCCAAGGTGCAAAACCCGGTGAAGGCGGACAATTACCCGGTCATAAAGTCGATGCGGTGATTGCCAAAGTACGGCACTCTACCCAAGGCGTGGGCTTGATTTCCCCGCCACCGCATCATGATATTTATTCGATTGAAGACTTGGCGCAGTTGATTCACGACCTGAAAAATGTCAATCCAGCCGCGCGTATCAGTGTCAAACTGGTGTCAGAAGTCGGTGTCGGTACGGTCGCGGCGGGGGTTGCTAAAGCCCATGCCGATCACGTTACCATTGCGGGTTATGACGGCGGCACGGGTGCAAGCCCACTGACCTCCATCAAACACGCAGGGCTGCCGTGGGAAATCGGTCTGGCTGAAACCCATCAAACATTGGTGCTGAACAAACTGCGCGGACGCATAGCCATACAGGTGGATGGCGGCTTGCGTACAGGGCGTGATGTGGTTATCGGCGCGTTATTGGGTGCGGATGAATTCGGTTTTGCCACCGCACCGCTGATTGTGTCGGGCTGTTTAATGATGCGTAAATGTCATTTGAATACCTGCCCCGTCGGTGTTGCCACCCAAGACCCAGTATTGCGTAAACGTTTTACAGGGCAACCTGAACACGTTGTCAATTACTTCTTCATGGTCGCCGAAGACGTGCGCCAGTGGATGGCAAAATTGGGCTTCCGCAACCTGAATGAACTGATTGGACGTTCGGATTTATTGGATATGAACCCCGCGCTGACGCATTGGAAAAATCACGGTTTAGATTTTAGCCGTATTTTTCATAAACCCGTAGCAGATGCGAATACCGCGATTTATCAAACCGAAACGCAGGATCACGGTTTAGCACACGCCTTGGATCATGAGCTAATCGCTCAAGCCAAACCCGCGCTGGACAATGCGCAGCCTGTGGTCATTAATACCCCGATTCATAATGTCAATCGTACCTTTGGCGCGATGTTATCAGGTGAAGTGGCGAAGCGTTATGGTCATAAAGGTTTACCCGAAGACACCATTGCCATTCATGTGAAAGGTACAGCGGGACAAAGTTTTGGCGCGTTTTTAGCGCAAGGCATCAGCATAGCCCTTGAAGGCGAAGGCAATGATTACGTCGGCAAAGGCATGAGCGGCGGACGTATCGCCATTTATCAACCGAAAGACTGTCCGATTAAAGCCGAAGAAAACATTATCGTCGGCAACACGGTGTTATACGGTGCGATCAGCGGCGAATGTTATTTCAGCGGCGTGGCAGGTGAACGCTTTGCGGTGCGCAACTCTGGCGCGGTCGCTGTAGTTGAAGGTGTCGGCGATCACGGCTGTGAATACATGACAGGCGGTGTTGTAGTGGTGCTGGGTAAAACAGGACGCAATTTTGCCGCTGGTATGTCAGGTGGTGTCGCATACATATTAGATGAAGCGGGCGATTTTGATAAGCTGTGCAATATGGCAATGGTGGAACTTGAGCCTCTTCTGATAGAAGATGAGATTTTGGAAGCGACCGCACATCAAGGCGGCGATCTGGAAATGCACGGCTTGGTGCAGATCATGTCCGATATGACTCGTCACGATGCACGGCGTTTGAAACGGTTGATTCAAAATCATAAGCACTACACCGACAGTCAGCGAGCGCAACATATTTTAGATAATTGGCACACTTATTTACCGCGTTTTGTTAAGGTGATGCCTGTCGATTACCGCGACGCATTGAAAAAAATCGAGTTAGCGCAAGCTGCCACAGTTCAAAAAGAGGCTATCTAACATGGGCAAACCCACTGGATTTATCGAACTTCCGCGCACTGAACGCAGCTACGAACCTGTTGAAGAGCGTATTCAGAATTATCGTGAATTTATACTCGCGCCCAGTGATGAAGAAGTATCACAGCAAGGCGCGAGATGTATGGATTGCGGCATTCCGTTTTGTCATCAGGGTTGCCCGATTAACAACATTATTCCTGAATGGAATGATGAAGTGTATCGCCAAGACTGGAAGCAGGCGTTAGAAGTGCTGCACAGCACCAATAACTTCCCTGAATTTACAGGTCGGATTTGTCCTGCACCCTGTGAAGCGGCGTGTACGCTGAATTTGCAAGAATCTCCCGTTACCATTAAATCTATCGAGTGCGCCATTATTGATAAGGCGTGGGCGATGGGCTGGGTAAAACCGCAAATTGCCCGTTGCCGTTCAGGTAAACGGGTCGCGGTCATTGGTTCAGGGCCTGCGGGTTTAGCGTGTGCGCAACAGCTGGCGCGTGCGGGTCATGAAGTGGTGGTGTATGAAAAAAATGATCGTATCGGCGGTTTACTGCGTTACGGTATTCCCGATTTTAAAATGGAAAAATCTCATATCGACCGCCGTATCGCGCAAATGCAGGCAGAAGGGGTACGTTTCAGACCGAACAACCATATCGGTAAAGACATTGCCGCACAAAAAATACTCGCTGATTATGATGCGGTCGTCTTGGCAGTGGGTGCAGAAAAACCGCGTGATTTAGAAGTCACAGGACGTAATGACTTAACGGGCGTGTATTTTGCAATGGACTTTTTGCGCCAACAAAACAAACGCAATGCAGGTGACATCATTCCTGACGACATCGCCATTACTGCCACAGGCAAGCGCGTAGTGGTTATCGGCGGCGGCGATACAGGTTCTGATTGTATCGGCACGTCTATCCGTCAGGGTGCGGCTTCGGTGGTGCAGTTGGAAATTTTGCCGCAACCCCCTGAAAAAGAAAATAAACTGCTCACTTGGCCGAACTGGCCGAACAAATTCCGCACCAGTTCTTCCCAGCAAGAAGGTGTTAAACAGCGTTATTTCAGCGTCAATACGCAAAGTGTCACAGGCAAAGACGGTAAAATCACCCACCTGAACGCGGTTGAAGTGGAATGGACGCAAGAAAACGGGCAATGGAAAATGAGCAACAAGCCGAACAGTGAATTCTCGCTGGAAGCCGACATCGTCTTTTTGGCAATGGGCTTTACCAATCCCGTACACGAAGGTTTATTAGCTGACTTAGGTGTTGAATTGCAACGCGGACACATTAAAGCCACCGACACACAATATCGCACCTCAGTCGATAAAGTGTTTGCCGCAGGTGATGGTCGTCGCGGACAATCGCTGGTCGTTTGGGCAATCCGCGAAGGCAGACAAGCGGCGCAGGCGGTGGATGAGTTTTTGATGGGTAGTTCGGAGTTACCAAGATAGCTTTGTAGGGTACGCTGTGCGTACCGTTGAATCGTTGATTATGGAAAGGTACGCACAGCGTACCCTAACTAACTAATTAGTATTAGACATATTAAGGAAAACACATGGCTGAATCAAAATGCCCAAAATGTGAATCAAACAAATTTGAATTAAAACCCAATAAGCCACAAGGAAACGATTTTAATATAACGCTTGTTCAATGCGCTGATTGTGGTTCTGTAATCGGAGTATTTGAAGATAAACCGTTATCAAGCATAATATTTGAGGCAGAAAAAAGAATATCGATACGACTTAACACTATAGAAGAAGCTATCAATAGGCTTATTCTGAAATAGCAAGTTATGTAGGGTGGGCAAGCCGTGTAGGGTACGCTATGCGCACCTTTCCATAATCAACGATTTTAACGGTACGCACAGCGTACCCTACCTCATTGTTAGACCGCGCGGGCGGTCTGTGTAAAAAATAGGGCGCGGTGCGTCGTTACTGTATTCCCACGCTCTGCGTGGCATAAGAAAGAAAATTATTTATAGGCATCATGAAAATACTTCAATTACTCGAAAATGCACCCTACAGTGAAACCCAACGCGCTTGGTTAGGCGGTTTCTTTTCAGGAATGCGCTCACAACTCAAGCAAAATGCAGGTGCGGCGAATGCCACGGTTGCGCAAACGATTCACATTTTATACGGCAGCCAAACAGGCAACGCGGAATCGGTGGCAAATGATGCCGCAACCGCCGCGAAAGCACATGGTTTAAAACCTGTTGTCACCAGCATGGATGCGATTGATAGTGACGCACTCGCGGCAATGGATACTTTGCTGATTGTCACCAGCACTTACGGCGAAGGCGAAATGCCTGATAACGCGCAGATGCTGTGGGAAGCAGTCAGCGCAGAGTCGATGCCGCAGTTACCCAACCTGAAATTCTCCGTATTAGCCTTGGGTGATACGGGTTACGACTTATTCTGTAAAGCGGGTATTGATTGGGATAATCGCCTAGCCGAATTAGGCGCGACGCGTATTTATGACCGCGTTGATTGTGATGTGGCGTTTGAAGTTCCCGCTGAAAGTTGGATTAGTTCAGTTATTCCACAGTTGGGCAGTAAAGACGCGGCTTCTATGGTGGTTAATACTGACTCAGCCGCGCCTAAGTCGCAATACAGCCGCAAAAATCCATTCCCTGCCAAGTTGCTGGTTAATCGTTTATTGACTGCTGCCGATTCATCGAAAGAAACCCGCCATTATGAAATTTCTATTGCAGGTTCAGAGTTAAGTTATGAAGCAGGCGATGCCTTGAGTATCGTACCGACTAACTGCCCTGATTTAGTGACAGCGATAATTAACGCCATCGGTTGCACAGGTGATGAAATTGAACCTGTCAATGGCGAGGCTATGAGCTTAAGCGACGCGCTCCGCACCCAGTTTGAAATTAAATTACCCAGTAAAGAATTGGTGCAGGAAATTGCCACCCGCTCAGGTAATCAAGAGCTGAACGGGCTGTTAAGCACAGGCGATAAAGAAGCGTTATCCAACTATTTATGGGGACGCGATACGCTGGATTTATTACTGCAAAATCCTTTGTGTGAATTTGCGGCGGCTGAATTTATTGCCTTGTTAAAACCGTTGCAACACCGCGCCTATTCCATTTCGTCCAGCGGCAAAATGCACGCCGACACAGTACATTTAACCGTTGCCAGCGTGCGTTATGACAGCTTTGACCGCCAACATAAAGGCGTATGCTCAACATTTTTAGCGGATTTGGTCGATGCAGAAACCGAAGTGCGTTGTTTCTTTACGCCCAATAAAGTATTCCGAGTGCCTGATGACAACAGCCTGCCGATGATTATGGTGGGGCCGGGTACGGGTGTCGCGCCGTTCCGTGCATTCTTGCAAGAACGTCAATATCGTAAAGCGACAGGTAAAAACTGGTTATTTTTCGGTGACCGTAACGCGGCAACCGATTTTATCTACCGTGATGAACTGGAAGCCATGCAAGCCGATGGCGTGTTGACGCGCTTGGATTTAGCTTTCTCCAGAGATCAGGCAGAAAAAATCTATGTGCAGGACAAAATGCGTGAACACGGCGCGGAACTGTTCGCGTGGCTGGAGCAGGGCGGTTATTTCTTCGTCTGCGGTGATGCTTATTACATGGCAAAAGATGTCGATAAAGCCTTGTTGGACGTGATTGCAGAACACGGCAAACTGACCGAGGCGCAGGCAGTCGATTATGTGAATCAACTGAAAAAACATAAACGTTATGTCAGGGATGTGTATTAATAGCGCATTCTTAACTTAGAAACGTTGCAACAGCACAGGCGATTAATGATGGATGCAGAAGCGTTTCCGTTCCCACTTTCTGTTTATTACCTTAGAGTCACCTTGAAAGACTCTACGCCGCCGATATGGCGTGATATTTTAGTCCCCAGTAATTTGACACTGGCAGATTTACATTATGTCATTCAGGCGGTGATGGGGTGGGAAAACAGTCATGTGCATCATTTTATCGCCGACAAAGTGCTGTACATTGACGAGACAAGCCATAGTATTCGTGATGAATATGGTTTGGATGTCGATGACAGGCAAGAGCATGACCGCAACGAAAAAAAGTACACGGTCTCGCAATTATTGCCGACAGAAAATACCAGTATTATTTATGAATATGATTTGGGCGACAGTTGGGCGCATCAAATCGAGCTGAAAAAAATTCTGCCTGTAGACAGCCTCGCGCACCAACCCCGATGTATCAAAGGTGCGCAAGCCTGTCCGCCAGAAGATTGCGGTGGTATCTGGGGTTATACCGATATGCTGGAAGCTATACAACAGGCTAAAAATAACGAAGGTGAGGAAATATTAACGTGGTCTGGGCAGGATTTTAACCCGGATTTTTTTGACCTTGAGGAGGTTAATAGAGTGCTTAAACATTTATTGACCAGTCATGAGAGCCTGAACCCTGACAGCTGATTATCTCCTCATTATCGCCAGTTCAGCGCGAATGCTGGCACAAGCGGCACACAACGCAGGTTTCAAGCCGCTGGTGCTTGATGTGTTTGGCGATCTTGATACCCAGCAATATGCCGCCGATTTTAAACGTCTGCCTGCACTCACTATCGAACACCTAAGCCCCGCGCTGGACTATTTTGTTGAGCATTATGGTGTGACACCAGTGGTTTATGGCAGTGGTTTTGAACAGTATCCTGATTCCTTACGCTATCTCGCCAGTCGCTGCACACTCTTGGGTAATTCACCTGAAACGTTTGACCTGTTGCACGACAAACCCCGTTTTTTCGCCACCCTGAAACAGCTCAACATTCCTTATCCTGAAACGGTTTTTGTCCCGCCTGATAATAAAGATAATTGGCTAATTAAACCTCTGCGCGGACAGGGCGGTGTCGGTATTCAGCGTTTTCGTAATACCAGTCAAGATTTGCCCGCCGACGTGTACTGGCAAAAATACCAAGCAGGCACACAGCATTCGGTATTATTTCTAGCCGACGGGCAACATCTGCAAATCATCGGTTTTAATACCCAATGGACTGCCCAACCAAGTAATCACTTGTTCCCACGCGCTGCGTGGGAATGCAGTAACGGCGCGCCGCGCCCTATGGAAATGAATGAATTTATCTTCGCAGGCATTATCAATCACTGCCCATTAGCCGATAGTCACAAAGCACACATCACCGACTGGCTAACAAAACTCGTCCCCGCTTTCGCATTAACAGGCTTGAATTCACTGGATTTTATTCACGCCGAGGGTAAAAGTTATGCGTTAGAAATCAACCCGCGTCCACCTGCCAGTATGCAGTTATACGATGCCGATTTATTACGCCGACACCTAAGGACTGCCAGTCCTTTAGAGGACTGGCAGTCCTGTTTACATCCACCGATACAATCAGGCTACACAGGCTATCAAATCATCTACGCCGAACAGGACATACACATTCTAGAAGGCTTCCGCTGGGAAAACGGCGTGATGGATATACCTGCCGCAGGGGCAATCTGTCACACAGGGCAACCGATTTGCAGTATCATTGCCCACCAAAGCCAAGCCCACGCGGTCTTGCACGAATTAACCCTTAAACAACACACCATACAAAGGTCTTTATACACATGGAAAACAACGCCAGCGTTAATAAACTCACCCAACCCCTAGTTCAACACTTGCTTGATAACGCCGCAAAACTGCGCGTCGGCGTGGAAGTATTAGCCAACGGTTGCACCGTCATTGATGCAGGTATCAACGCCATCGGCGGCTTGGAAGCAGGACGCATCATTGCCGAAATTTGTTTAGGCGGCATGGGAACCGTGTCTATCAGCCACAGCCCCTACACCACCAACTGGCCGTTATCCGTCAACGTCCACACAGGCAACCCTGTACTGGGCTGTTTAGGCAGTCAATACGCAGGCTGGAGCTTGTCGCATGAAAAATACTACGCATTAGGTTCAGGCCCTGCGCGTGCAATGGCAACCAAAGTAAAAAATGGCGAAGTTGAACCCGTAGAAGAACTATACAAAGAACTCGCCTACCGTGACACTGCCGACAGCACCGTCTTAGTCATTGAAAACGACAAACTGCCACCGCTGGAAATTATCGAAAAAGTCGCCACCGCGTGTAACGTATCGCCTGATAAACTCACCATCATCGTCACCCCCACCAGCAGTTTAGCGGGTGGTGTACAAGTGGTCGCGCGAGTCTTAGAAGTCGCCATGCACAAAGCCCACGCCCTGCATTTCCCATTAGAAAACATCATCGACGGCAGCGGCTCTGCCCCAATCTGTCCGCCACACCCCAATTTCGTCAAAGCAATGGGACGCACCAACGACGCGATTTTATTCGCAGGGCAAGTGCATTTATTCGTCAAAGGCTCTGACGAAGCCGCAGAAGAACTGGCAAAAAACCTGCCCAGCTCAACCTCAAAAGACTACGGCAAACCGTTTGCAGAAATTTTCAAACAATACGAATACGATTTCTTCAAAATTGATGCCATGTTATTCAGCCCCGCCAGCGTGATTGTCACAGCAGTTGATTCAGGCAAAAGTTTCCGTGCAGGTCAATTAGATAATGAATTGTTAGATTTATCATTTGGTGCATAACCGCCACGAGACCTGCGAGGTTTTAAAAACCTCGCAGGTCTTATCAGTAGCTAGAATGTACGAATAACACCTTACCGCATTGGAGAGTTATATGCTGACCATAGAGCTAAACCCCGAATTAGAAAACACATTAAAAACAATGGCGGAGCAGGAACATATTTCAGTTAATGAAATTATTAATAGATTACTTGGCTCATCTCTTAAAGAAAAACAAGTCTCGCCTGATGAAGAAAATAGATACCAGCTTTTGAAAAAACTAAGAGCAATTAAGCCTGTGAAATGTAAATATACCTCAGAGCAAATTGTACGCAGTTTAAGAGACGGGACAATATTAGAGTGAAAGATAAAATTGTATTGGACTCGTGTATTTTCAGTAAGCTATTTTTAGAAGAAGCAGACAGTTATCAAGCCAGTGCATTAATTGAGCGCGTAATTCAAAATAATATACAGATGATTGTGCCGAGTTTATTTGTTTACGAAGTCTTGGCAACCGTTAATATTGGCAGTTATCCTATTAATGAAGTTTATGAATTAATAATTGATTTCCAAAAACACACACTGCATACCATTGAATTGGACAAACCGTGTATAGAAAAAACGCAGGGAATTTGCGAAACAGGACATATTAAATCAGGCTTTCCTTCATTTTATGATGCCTGTTATCACGCATTAGCCATTATTAACGATTGTTATTTTATTACCGCCGATAAAAGACATTTTCGTAAAACTCAACAGTTAGGGCATATTGTTTTATTGAGTGATTGGGAGACTGTTTTATGAATGCCCCAGTTATTAATCATGAAGGTGTAAAATAAATATATTGGTTTTTGTTGCGTTGCCAAAAGCTGCGACCCAATTATGCGGCTATAAATTGCATCATATCAGGTTGTATTTGAAATTAGAAAGAGGCAAGAATTTTTACATGAAAAAAATATTTTTAATTATTGATGAGTCTGGTGCAAAAGGTTATTCCGATAAGCGAGAGGCATATATTGGTGAAGTTGGTATTATGGCTGGTTATCTTGTCCCAGAACAATATATTGACTGTGTTAAAATAGAGTTAGAGAATATAAGAAAAAAATATTCGTCATTAGGTAAAGTTCATATAACAGATTTAGATGATAATAAAAAGAAGGAAAATCTTAGGGAAGATATATTCAAATTTTTCATTAAAAAAAATATTATCTGTGTTTATGAAGCCATACATAGTGAAGGATATTACGATTGCAATCAGATGGGAAAAGATACTATAAAAATAAATAGGGATAAAAATGAGTTATTGCATAAAGAGCTTTTTCAAGGTGTTGTTGGAAAAGCCATAGCTATGTGTCTTGATAATATAGGGGAACAGTTTGAATTAGCAATCATTACAGATAAAGTAGATGATAGTATCAAAAATAAGTTTAATTTAGCAGTAGATGAGTACATTAAAATTGGAGAAAAGAAAGTCCTACAGACAACAAGCTACGACCCAATTTCAAAAAAAATATTAAAAGGTTTAATTACATCAGAAATTCCTAATATTAAGAACATATTGGGTGATTTCTCTCAAATAAAATACTCCATCTGCTGTGAAGATTCTGGTTTGACATTGGCAGCAGATGTGATTGCCAACAGCATTAATTATTATTTTAAATCTCGAAAAAATGAATCGTTATTCAAAGAGTTACATACTAAAGAAACCATGAAAGATTTTCCGTTAGTCAACATAATTTATGGTCTTTGTGATTCTAATGGTACAAATGATTTTTCAGATGCAATGTTTAAACATCCTAAAAATACGTTGGAAAAAGAACCGTAGGTGAATATAAAGATAAAATTATTGTTCATGCTGATTTTGATGCAGAATTACCCTATGAATTCTGGTTGGATGAAGAATGAGAATTTTGCTCGATATTCGCGTTTTCTTATTTTATTTTGGTAAATGAATTATATTAATTCACACTAACTCAATGTTTTATTACGCCCTAAAACTCATAATCTCCGCGCTAATTATTGTCGCTGTGTCCGAAATTGCTAAACGCAATACTGGGATAGGGGCGTTGTTGGCTTCTTTGCCGTTGACTACGTTGTTGGCGATTGTTTGGATGCGAATTGAAGGTTCACCGACTGTGCAAATCGCCGAATTGGTTGAGCAGGTGTTTTGGTTGGTGTTACCGTCGTTATTATTTTTCCTTATTTTTCCCTTATTACTGAAACAAGGGTTGGATTTTTGGTTGAGTTTGTTTTTGGCAAGCACGACTACTGTCACCACTTACCTTGTGTTATTGCCGATTTTACGGCGTTTTGGAGTGCATCTTTGACAGGACGTATTGCTATTTTTACCGATGATGCGGGTTGGCATGGCAAGCAGTTACGCCTTGCTTTTGCTCAGTATGATTATGATTGTGAGTATGTGTCGTTGACGGAATGCCGTTTTGATATTCAAGCCAATCAGCCCGTGATTAAAATTCCCCGTTTTGAACAAAAGTTGCCCGATGCAGTGTTTGTGCGCGGTGTGCCAGGTGGTTCGTTGCAGGAGGTGGTGTTGTATCTGGATTTTCTGCACGCGCTGAAATTGTCCAATATTCCTGTGTATAACGATGGTCATGCGATAGAGCGCAGTGTCGATAAGGGCATGACCAGCTTTTTATTGCATAACGCAGGGCTGCCTACGCCGTTGACGTGGGTGTTACGCGACCGTGAACAGGCGTTAGCGATTGCTGAAAATGAATTGAACAACGGGCATTTGTTAATCAGTAAGCCGTTGTTCGGTTCGCAAGGCGAAGGCATCCGTCGTATTGAAAAAATGACCGATTTATTTTGGTTGGCGGCAAGCGGTGGCGTGTATTATCTGCAACGCTTTGTGCATTGTGCAGGGGCTGGTTTTTCTGATAAGCGGGTGTTTGTGATTAATGGTCAAGCGGTTGCCGCTATGCGTCGGCGTGGGAAATCGTGGCTGAATAACGTGGCGCAGGGTGCGAGTTGCGAGCGTATTGACTTAAATGCAGAAGTGGCAGAGTTAGCCATTCAAGCGACTGCCGCGTTAAAGATGGATTATGCGGGTGTGGATATTATTCAGGATAAAGACGGGCATTACAGTGTGATTGAAGTCAATAGTATTCCCGCGTGGAAAGGGCTGGAAAGTGCGTGTGATGTTAATATTGCGCAGTTATTGGTCGATGATTTAGTGAATCGCTATCTATTGAATCAGCAGACCTCGCAGGTTTTTAAAACCTGCGAGGTCTTAGGAATCAGGGCATGAACCCACTGGAACAACTCTATCAACAAGCCTGTGAAGTGGAATTACAGGCATTTAAACCGGGTAATGTCAGCGTTTATTCTGCCGCGCATGATATGACGGTGGACGATTTTCGTCTCAGTGCGAAAGTCAGTGCCGCGCCGTTGTGTAATCCTGATTACTCGCTGGGTGAAAAAATATTTTATGCGGTAAAAGCAACGCGCGAGGCGGTGGGTTGCAATACCAATTTAGGCATTATTTTATTGTGTGCGCCGCTGGTGCAGGCAGTTGGCTATTGCACATCTGGCGTGACGCTCAGGCAGGCATTGCATCAAGTGCTGGAAAATACCACGCTTGCCGATGCCGATTGGGCATTTAAAGCCATTGCCTTAGCGGCTCCTGCTGGTTTGGGCGAGGTGGCAGAACAGGATGTAAAAGCAAGCGCATCGGTGACGCTACAGCAAGCCATGCAACTGGCAAGCAGCAAAGACCGTATCGCGCTTCAGTACCTGACGGATTATAAAGATATTTTTGATTTTACCGTTTTAAGGTATAATCGTACACTTCTTAAGTGGGACAATCATAGTTGGGCGGCAGTCGCAGTTTATGCGGATTTGTTGAGCCACTATCCTGATAGTCACATTGAAAGAAAATACGGCGATCAATACACTGAAATGGTAGCCAGTCGAATGATTCAGCTCAGTAATGAGTTGTCTAACATCGACAATCCTGATTTGATTGTGCCGTTACTGCATAATATCGATCAGGAGCTTAAATCTAAGCGCGTGAATCCAGGTACTACGGCAGATATGACTGTAGCAACGGTATTGACGGTATTTTTAGAGAATTTCATTAGTAACAACACTTAATAACTTTTCACATTTCTTCATAGGGGAAAACACGCATGGCTAAAATCAATAAAATGATGGTTGGTGAATCTTTAGTTGGCGAAGGCAACGAGATTGCTCACATTGACTTAATCATTGGCCCAAGAGGTTCAGCTGCTGAATCTGCATTTGCAAACGCTTTAACAAACAACAAAGACGGTTTCTCTACTTTGTTAGCGGTTGTTGCTCCTAACTTGTTAGTTAAACCTGCTACTATTTTGTTCAACAAAGTAACTATCAAAGGTGCTAAACAAGCTGTTCAAATGTTCGGCCCAGCACAACGTGCTGTTGCTATGGCTGTTGCTGATTGTGTTGAAGACGGCACTATCCCAGCTGACGAAGCTGATGATTTATTCATCTCTGTTGGTGTATTCATTCACTGGATGGCTGAAGACGATGCAAAAATTGAATCATTCAACTATGCAGCAACTAAAGAAGCTCTGAAACGCGCTGTTGCCGGTTCACCTACTGCTGCTGAAGTTGTTGCAGCTAAAGGCGAAGCTAAACACCCGTTCGCAGTAAACAACGAAGGTTAATTAATAGGGTGCTGACGCACCTTGTTTACAACTGTTTGTTGAAAAATACCCCGCTGGTCGGGGTATTTTTTTGCCTATAAATCAGCAATATCCGCTTTGCTTATCGCTTTGGTGTGTAAAGCACTCGCTACTAACACATTATGAATGCCGATTGCTTTAAGCTGTTGCATATCAGCAATATTGCGCACACCACCTGCGGCGATAAAGTCTGTTTGTGGATAACGTTGCTGATAACAGCGCAATTTTTCATTATCAATTCCCGTGTTACTGCCCACCCGTGCCAAGGTCATGATAATCACTTGCTCAGACCATAACGCGCTATCGGTAAATAACCGCGCTTCGCCTAACGGTTCATCCTGCGCGGAAAAATCCAGTGATAACAGCGCGTTTTTGGTGGTTGCGAGTTGTTCAGCGGTACAGCACTCGCTGCCTAAAACGGGGCGATAATTAGCCACGTCTGCAAACGCCAAATCAGGGGATTGATAGCCTGCATCCAGCCAAAAGGTAATGTGCGGATAACGTTGTAATACCGCATAAATCAATGCCTGATTATCGCCTTGCTGAGTAATGGCGTTTAAATCCGCCACATACATCACGTCAAAATCAGCAAGCTGACAAAATGCGTCGATGACAGCGTACACATCGGCACTGGGGCATAACGGGGAATGAATCGGCTGATAGCTATCACGTTGACCGCGCTGCGCATGAACCACCACGCCGTCTTTTAAATCAAGCACAGGAATTAAGCGCATCAGTCGCCCGCGATTGCCAATGCCGCTTGATACAGGGATTTTTTGCGCGCGCCTGTAATCTCTACTGCCAACGCCACGGCGGTTTTAATAGAGCATTCGGCTAATAATACGCGTAACACTCTGTCCTGTTCATCGGTTAATAGTTGCTCACTTTTATCCACCGCTTCCGCTCCATCAACGATGACGACAAACTCGCCTTTGCGCATATTGTCATTACTGGCAACTAATGCCAGTGCCTCTGCCAAGCTGGTTTTGACGATAGTTTCATGCAGTTTGGTGATTTCTCTGGCAATGACAATCTGCCGATTCAGCGGCAAAATGTCCGCCATATCTTCTAAAGAAGCCAGAATACGATGACTGGATTCATAAAACACCCACGTTGTCGGGCAGTTGAGTTGTTCAGTGAAAAAGCTTTTGCGAGCCGAAGAAGTGCGCGGTAAAAAACCGAAAAAAGTAAACTGGGTGACAGGCAAGCCCGCCGCTGATAACGCGGCAATTAAGGCACACGCACCCGGAATAGGGACAACATCCAGCCCCGCTTCTTTGACCAATTTAACCAGCGGCATTCCCGGATCGCTTAATAATGGTGTGCCTGCATCCGATACCAGCGCGATAGATTTACCCTCGCGGAGTTTTTCCAATAATCCCACGGCGGCTTTTTCTTCGTTATGCTGATGTAATGCGGTTAATTTGTTGGTAATACCATAATGTTGTAACAGCATCCCGACATGGCGGGTATCTTCGGCGGCGATTAAATCGACTTCTTTGAGCGTGGCGACTGCTCTGAAACTCAGGTCGGCGAGATTGCCAATCGGTGTTGCCACCACATAGAGTTTTCCGTATTCACTGGTCATTCGTTACTCGCATTTGAAAGGATAGTTAAGGTAAGATTTTTATTCGTCATCAAATACTTCGCTTAAATCAATGTTGAGGTCAGGAAATAAATGCGGCGTGGCTAAGCCGTTGGAGTACATGGCTTTTAATTGATACTGGTTGTTGTCGTCTAACACGAATTGATAAATCGCCTGTTCGTAAGGGTACACCAGCCAATATTCGCTTACGCCGCTTTCCGCGTACAGTTGGTATTTAATCTGCATTTCCCGCTTGGAGTTGCCTTTGGATAAAATTTCAATAATCCAATCGGGCGCACCGTTACAACCTTGTTCATCCAGTTTGTCGGTGTCACAAATCACGCATAAATCAGGTTGCACTACGGTGTGAATTTCTTTGTTGGCTAAAATGGATTTTTTGCGGTCATACAAGCGCACATCAAACGGTGCGGCGTACACGCGGCATTTTTTATGTCTGAAAAAATTGGATAACAGATGACTCATATTCATGGAAATGCCTTGATGCTTAACATTCGGTGCAGGTGACATCAACATGATTTTGCCTTTGATCAGTTCGATGGCTTCATCTATCTGCCACGTTAAATAATCGGCATAACTGTAGGTTTTGCTTAAATCCAATTGTGAAAGCTGGGTGATTTTTGGCATGGCGATACGCTCAAAGTGACAAATGGCAATAGTTGCATCATAACACAGCTCTTTATGTTTCTATTGTCCGCGAAAAACACGAAAAGCACGAAAAATGACCGTCTTTTCGTGCCTTTTGTATTTTTCGTGGACACTAATACAAATCTACTGGATCAACATCCAATGACCAGCGCACTTTGGCGGCTAGTTTGAGTTTTGCAATTTTGGGAATGATGTTTGTCAATAAGGCTTGTAAATCGCGGCGTTGCTTGCTTTGGAACAGCAATTGATAGCGATGCAGACCTGCGCGTTTTGCCATCGGTGCGGTGACAGGGCCCAGCAGTTGTACGCTATGGTCAGCGGTTTGTGCCGCTAAATCGATGACGGCTTGTATAAACATAGGTGGCAGTTCAGCATCATGTGCTTGTGCGCTGAGCATGGCTTGATAGCTGAACGGCGGAAGTTGTGCGGCGTGGCGTTCGGCTAACGCGCTGCGGGCAAATTGTTGATAACCGTGGTCAATCAGCGTGGTTAATAACGGGTGATTGGGCTGGCGGGTTTGCATAATGACGCGCCCTGTTTTTTCAGCGCGTCCTGCGCGTCCTGCTACTTGAATGATGAGCTGCGCGAGTTTTTCGGCGGTATGAAAATCAATGCTGAATAAGCCGCTGTCCACATCCAGTATGGCGACCAGCGTGACATTGGGGAAATGATGCCCTTTCGCCAGCATTTGCGTACCTAAAATAATATCCACTTTGCCCTGATTAATTTGCTCCAGATAGTCTTCCAGCGACCCTTTCAGGCGCGTGGAATCACGATCTAAGCGCAAAATAGTTTTATCGGCAAACAGTTTGCCCAGCACTTTTTCCACTCGTTCCGTGCCTAAACCTAACGGGGTGAGTTTGCCTGTTTTGCAGGCAGGGCAAACCTTAATCAGGCGGTGTTCGGTGCCGCAATGATGACAGCGTAATAGGTTTTCATCATGATGAATCACCAGATTGGCTTCACAATGCAGACACCGTGCTACCCAGCCGCAACCATGACAAATCAAGGTCGGCGCAAAGCCACGGCGATTTAAAAACAGCAATACCTGCTCATTTTTTGCCAGTGTGGCGCGTATTTCGGTGAGCAGGGTTTCGGATAAACCTTCGTGTATTTTTTTATTGCGAATATCCAATAAGTGCAGGCTGGGTGTTATTGAATAGCCTGCCCGTTCTGGCAGTTGTAAGGATTGATACCGCTGTTTGGCGACATTATGCAGGCTTTCCAATGACGGTGTGGCAGAGCCGAGTAACACAGGAATGTTTAATAGTTTGCCGCGCACAATGGCGGTATCACGCGCGGAAAAACGCACGCCTTCCTGTTGTTTAAACGAGGCATCGTGTTCTTCATCGAGAATAATCAAGCCCAGATGATGAAACGGCGTAAACAGGGCAGAGCGCGTACCGAGCAGAATCGGGCTGCTGCCTTGTTGTGCTTTCAGCCACGCGCTTTGGCGTTGATTATCGGTTAATTTGGAATGGGAAACGGCGATATTGACGGCAAAACGGTGTTTAAATCGGGCTTCCAGTTGTGGTGTGAGGCTGATTTCAGGCACCAGTACCAGCACTTGCTGTCCGCGTTTCAGCACTTCGTGAATAATGTGTAAATACACTTCGGTTTTGCCGCTGCCGGTCACGCCTTCCAGTAAAAAAACCGCAAACTGTCCTAAACTCGCGCACACGGCATCTATGGCGGTTTGCTGGGCAGGATTGCTGATTAAGGCGGCATTGCTGACAATAGACGCGGTGTTGTTTGGCGGTGCGGCTGTGGTGTCGAGGTGCAGCAATTGTTTAGTGATTAAGGGCTTGACCGCTGTTCGCCAGTTGGCATCCCATAAGGTCAGTTCGCTGGCTGACATACTCGCGCCGTGTTGCTGCAATTTTTCCAGCAGGGCTTGTTGTTTGGGTGCGCGTTGCAAGGTCTGGCTGTCGGTTGCCGCGCCTGCATCGGTCAGGGCGTATCTTTTTTCGGTCACCAGTAATGCGGCTTTGCCTTGCCGTAAGGCGGTAGGAAATGCCAAGCTGATAACGTCGCCTATGGGGTAGTGATAGTAATCACTGACCCAGTGTAACAGGGTTAAATCATGGGGCGAGAGTAGGGCGTGGGTGTCGATGACGCGCTCAACGCGCTTTAATTTATGCAGAGCAAAATCGCTGGTGTCGCTGACGGCAATTAATACGCCGATTTTTTTATGATCGCCTTTGCCAAACGGGACAACGACGCGCGAGCCTAATTGAATGGACTCACACTCGATTTCCTGCGGTGGCAGGTAATCAAATAATTGATACAGCGGACTGGCAATGGCAACTTTGAAAATCATATTTATCACTGATGTTACGCATGAAAAAGCAATAGTCCACGAAAAGCACGAAAGACACGAAAAAAATCAACATCTGTCATTCGGAGTGCAAAACACGTTTTGGAGGTTTTGCGCAGTCCAAGGCATGACGGGACTCCGAATGATGGGCAGTTCAAGCACTTAATAAATACAGGCAAGCCTTTTTAAAAACACAGAGTTGGCTCATTATCAACAGTGACTTCATTAATTTTTTACTCTTTTTCATACTTTGCGTATCTTTCGTGGACAAAGATTTTCTTGTGCGTAACATCAGTTTATCAGATAGCCATGAAAGTTAAATTTTGTGTAATAAAGTCATGCTAAGTCATTATTAGTTATCTATATTTGTGGATAACCTTGTGGAAAAGTCATTTTTACTTAACGTGAAATAATAATTATTTTTGCCTTGCCGAGCATGAAGTCAATCAGTATTTTTATTTTATTTTCAATGAGTTACTTGACAATAATGAATGATGGTTCAGAGCGATTTAGTGCTTGACAATCACAGGTAAATAATTGTGGATAACTTTTTTGGGCTACGGTTTCATAAATTTAAGCGTCATGCGGTCGCTTTCACCGATGGCGAGGTATTTTTTGCGGTCTTTGTCTTTCAAGCGTAGTGCTGGAGGCAGTGTCCATACACCGTCGGGATAGTCTTTGGTGTCTTTGCTGTTGGCATTGATTTCCGATTTTGCCAAAAATTCAAAGCCCGCGTTTCTTGCCAGTGCAATCACATAATCTTCGCTGACATAACCCGATAAGGCGTGGCTGTCCTGCGGTTTTAATGAGGCGTGGCGGTGTTCGACCACGCCCAAGATGCCGCCTGATTTTAAGGCGCGAAACATGGCTTTAAACACCGCAGGGGCTTGGTCGGCTTTCATCCAGTTGTGGACATTGCGAAAGGTTAATACTCTATCTACAGAGTCATCAGGGGCTATTTGTAAGGAGTCGGGCGGTTGTAAGGCGGTCAATTCCACATTGCCGTAAATATCGGGTTGCGCGTGCAGTTTGCCGATGAATGTTTGCAGACTTTTTTGCGCACGCGGTTCTTTGGCATCGGCTGAAAAATGGGCGGTATAGAGCTTGCCGCTTTCTTTTAAATACGGTGCGAGAATTTCGGTGTACCAGCCGTCACCCGGCCAGATTTCAACTACCGTCATATCCTCTTTTACGTCGAAAAAAGCCAAGGTTTCTTCGGGGTGGCGATATTGATCGCGGTGTCTATGTTCGTTGGAGCGGTGTTTGCCTGCAAGAATCGAGGTCAGAGTAGACGGTGTATCGTCGGCGTGTGCTGCTAAGGTGCAGCTCATCAGTAACATCGCTAATAAAATTTTATTCATGTGTATTTAATGGGTAATGGAGTTAAATTCCCGCAAACCAGCGGCATTGATTGCGTCCCGCATCTTTGGCTTCGTAAAGGGCGGTATCGGCACGACTTAATACCGCATCATTATCAATTTCATCCGTGGATAGGGCGACACCGCCAATGCTGATAGTAATGTGTACCGTGCCTTTTTCATGGGTAATAGTGATGTCGGCAACTTGTTTGCGTAAGCGTTCTGCCAGTACCATTGCCTCTTTTTGGGTGGTGTTAGGTAATAGAATAGCAAATTCTTCGCCGCCCAAACGGGCAGGTATATCAATAGCGCGTGATGTTTTGCGGACGATGTCAGCAAACTGCCGCAACACTTCATCTCCCGTCGCGTGACCGAATGTATCGTTGATACGTTTGAAGTAATCTAAATCTATCATCAATAAAGCGGCTGATTGAGAGGTAAAACGAGCTAATCGGGCAAGTTCGCAGGCCAGTTTTTCTAAAAAAACCCGTCGATTAAATAAATGGGTGAGCGGGTCGGTATCGGCTAATTTTTGCAATTGCTCTTCCAGTTGCTTGCGTTCAGTAATGTCGTCTTTAATGCCGATGAAATGGGTAATATCCCCTGATTTATTGTTGACGGGGGCAATACTGAGTTCTTCGTGGTACAAGCTGCCGTTTTTACGTTTGTTGAGCAGTTCACCGCGCCAGTATTTGCCCTGCATAATATCTGTCCACATCGCTTGGTAGAAGCTATCGTCCTGCACACCTGAGTTCAGTAAAGTAGTCGGCTTGTGTCCGATGGCTTCTTCTGCACTGTAGCCTGTGAGGCGGGTAAATGCGGAATTAACCCATGTGATGGTGGCGGATTTGTCGGTAATCATAATGCCGTTGGCGGCGGCTTCCAAGGCGGCAACCAATAAATTGTTACGCGCTTCCAGTTCGGCACGAAACAAGGCGTAGCGTATGGCGCGGGCTAAGCCGTCGTAACCAAAATTGCCTTTCATGACATAATCTGCCGCGCCCGCTTCCAGTGCTTTCAAGGAAAAATCAGAATCGCAGCGTCCCGTCAGCACGATAATAGGGATGTCGCCAACCAGAAACCGTGCTTTGTGTACGGTTGCTAAACCGTCTGAATCGGGCAGTGATAAATCCAGTAGCAGTACGTCAAACGCGGCTGCCTGTAAACAGGGCGGTATTGTGCTGAGTGATTCCACCCATGTTACGGTAAATGCTTCGCCCTGTGCTTTTTGTAAATCTATTTTGACCAGATGGGCATCGCCTGCTTCATCTTCTACCAATAATACGCGAATAGGGCTATTAACACTCATATTGATACCTGCGCGGTAAGCGAACAATCGTCATCCAATAGTCACTGAGGTCGTTGATAGTTGCTATAAACTGCTCTACACCGACGGGTTTGGTGACATAACTGGCAGCACCGAGCTGGTAAGAGGTGATGACATCACTTTCAACATCAGAGGTTGAAAATACCACGACAGGAATGCCTTTAAAACGTTCATCACTTTTAATCGCGGCTAAGAATTCATAGCCATTCATACGCGGCATATTCAAATCGAGAAAAATCAGATCCGGACGCGGCACATTGCTGTAGTTGCCTTTTTTTTGTAAAAAACCTAAACCCTCCCGTCCATCGAGTACATGATGCAAACGGGCTAATATATTGTTTTCTTTTAATGCTATTTTTATCAAATAAGCATCGGCCAGTTCATCTTCTAATAGCAAAATTTCCATTGCGTGCGGGTTTTTTATCATAAGTTGTCTTGTTGCTGCGCCTTAGGGACGCTGTATTGCAGCGTCTGGATAAATACCTTATGCCTTATGCAGGCAAATCAAACAATACCGTTGTGCCGCCATCAGGCGTTGCGCTAAGTTGGACTGTACCGCCGCAACTATTGACAATACGTTGCACGATTGCCAGACCGATTCCCGTAGATTCTGGATTGCTATTGATTTGCAGTCGCTCGAATACCAGAAAAACCCGTTCACGGCAATCATCAGGAATGCCTATGCCATTATCGGCAATGCGATAATAAACACGCCCTGTTTTGCACTCAGCACTGATGTGTATGTGTAATGCCCGTTCCGTATGACGGTAATGCAAAGCATTATCCAGTAAAATATTGAAAATGTCATATAAGCGTGGCGGGTCAATATATACGGGTGGTAGATTGCTGTAGTCTATGTGGGCATGAGTCTCACGAATAAGAGGCGCGTGGTTTTTCAGTACCTTAGCGAGGGTATTTCTGACAGATACCTGTTCTGTGGCGGCGATTGGTTTTATAGCAGACAGATAGAGTTGAATGTCCCGCACCAGTGCGCGTTGTCGTAGCGCACTTTGTTCGATGAAATCGAGTGAGAACAGCGTATCTTCGTTTAACGCAGAGCTGTCTGACAACTGGGCGTGTAAGCGTTGCGCGAAAGTGGCTAGGCGGCGCGTCGGTTCTTGTAAATGGTGTGCGGCAATATGGGTGAATTGTAATAAATCAGCATGGGCAGCGGCTAAGGCGAGCTGATTTTCTTTGAGAGCCTGCATCGCTTGTTTACGTTCGATGCTACGGCGATAAAAAATCAATGCCATTATCAGCAGAAAAAAACTGACCACAGAGGTTAAGTATTTGAGCAACAAAGGCAGTAATGCTTTTTCTTCATAAACACCGAACCATTTTTCATACAGTCTGTCATAAACGCCGCTCACTTTGGTTAACGCTAAGCCTTCATTGATTTTAGCCAGTAATTCAGCATTGCCTTTACGCACGGCAAAAGAAAATTTCTGTGCAAAACCCACTTTAATCGGCAGCGCGTTAATGTTGCTCAGTTTTAATTTTTCCAGCGTCTGCTTGCCGGTCAATTCGCTCAGTAACAGTGCGTCGTGCTGACCTGATGCCAATAATTGAAAGCCTGTTTCAGCGTTATCCACCAGCATCAGTTGTTTCCCCCAGCCTTTGGACACAGCGTAATCGTGGGCTAAATCGGCATTCAGGACAATAATGCTTTTGTCGTTTAAATCGGTTTCACTCTGAATGCGGTTTTCGCCTGTACGGACAAAAACAGCACCATTTACAATAACGTGCGGGACGGTAAAATCGGCAAACTGGCGGCGTTCATCGGATTGCGCCAAGTTGATGAGAACATCAATCTTGCCCGCTTTGAATTTTTGCAGAATTTCATGGAAGGGCTGTACTTGAA